>OGMQ01000987.1_pt1 | contig 15151 bp, 8 predicted proteins | sample 1573291 | NCBI WGS metagenome assembly OGMQ01 (sample SAMEA2582008, study PRJEB24529) | metagenome | biome: Human gut stool | place: China | collected 2011
ATACATTGATTAACCGTCATCCGGACACCGATACCCTGATCGATATAGCCAAACTGTCAGCCAAGGCTGTCCGATTCTTCAATCAGGAACCGGTCATGGCCATGTTGTCTTACTCTAACTTCGGTTCTGACCAGGAAGGAAGTCCGGCTAAAGTGCACGAGGCAATCAACTACATGCACCAAAACTATCCGGAACTTGCGATCGACGGAGAAATGCAAGTGAAGTTTGCTCTCGACAATACCCTGCGTGACGAAAAATATCCTTTCACACGCTTGAAAGGCAAAGAAGTCAACACTCTGGTATTCCCGAACCTGAGTTCAGCCAATGCCACCTACCAGCTCATCCAGAACATGAGTGAAACGGAAGTAATCGGCCCGATCCAGATGGGACTGAACAAGCCGATTCACTTCACGGACATCGAAAGTTCTGTCCGTGACATCGTGAATATCACGGCCATTGCCTGTATCGATGCCATCGTGGCAAAGAAAATGAAATGTAACCAATAATCACTTCCTATATACAGACCAGTCTCCTATTTCCGTTTCCGGATCAGGAGCACTGGTCTGTATTTTTTAAACCTACTGCCATGCGAAAACCACTCAACAATACCCAATGTATACTGCTCACCCTGTGCTGGGCAGCCCTCTGTTTTCTGGTTCTGACCTCTTCACCGCGTATCGACGGCCCCCTCATTGTAACGATCATCCTGTCTGGAGCCCTGGTTTTCATACCAATACTAAAAGCTATCAAAAGCCGCAATAAATAACCATTTCAACACTTTTCACCACACAAAACAGACCTTTTGATATTTTTTATTCGTTTTCTTATATAAAATGTTGCATAAATAAAATCTTATATTTACCTTTGCTGCCACAAGAGGGAACAACAAACATTTAATAATAATAAGAGATTAATCGTATGAATGCAGCGAAAGTATTAGAGGATCTGAAAAGAAGATTCCCCAATGAACCTGAATATCATCAGGCTGTTGAAGAAGTTTTAGGAACCATTGAAGAAGAGTACAACAAGCATCCGGAATTCGATAAAGTAAACTTGATTGAACGCTTGTGCATTCCCGATCGCGTATATCAGTTCCGTGTTACCTGGATGGACGATAAAGGAAACATCCAGACCAATATGGGTTACCGCGTACAGCATAACAATGCCATTGGCCCGTACAAAGGCGGTATCCGTTTCCACTCATCCGTGAATCTTTCTATCTTGAAGTTCCTTGCCTTTGAACAGACATTCAAAAACTCACTGACTACATTGCCTATGGGTGGCGGTAAAGGTGGTTCCGACTTCTCTCCCCGTGGTAAATCAAACGCAGAAGTAATGCGCTTCGTGCAAGCTTTCATGTTGGAATTGTGGCGTCACATCGGTCCTGAGACGGACGTTCCTGCCGGTGATATCGGTGTAGGTGGCCGCGAGGTAGGTTTCATGTTCGGTATGTACAAGAAACTGACTCACGAATTCACTGGAACATTCACAGGTAAAGGCCGCGAATTCGGAGGTTCACTGATTCGTCCGGAAGCGACAGGTTACGGTAACATTTACTTCCTGATGGAAATGCTGAAAACCAAAGGTACTGACTTGAAAGGTAAGACTTGCTTGATTTCCGGTTCCGGTAACGTTGCTCAATACACTGCAGAAAAGGTTCTTGAACTTGGCGGTAAGGTTCTGACTATGTCTGACTCTGACGGTTACGTTTATGATCCGGACGGTATTGACCGTGAGAAACTGGATTACATCATGGAATTGAAGAATCTGTATCGTGGCCGTATCCGTGAATACGCAGAAAAATATGGCTGCAAATATGTAGAAGGTGCTCGTCCTTGGGGTGAGAAAGCAGATATCGCTCTGCCTTCTGCAACTCAGAATGAATTGAATGGTGACGATGCTAAGAAATTGGTTGCTAACGGTGTGATAGCTGTATCCGAAGGTGCTAACATGCCTTCTACTCCGGAAGCTATCCGCATATTCCAAGAAGCCAAAATCCTTTATGCTCCGGGTAAAGCTGCCAATGCAGGTGGTGTATCAGTATCCGGTCTTGAAATGACTCAGAACTCTATCAAACTGAGCTGGAGCTCTGAAGAAGTAGACGAGAAGTTGAAGAGCATTATGAAGAATATCCATGCAGCTTGCGTTCAATACGGTACTGAAGCAGACGGATACGTAAACTATGTGAAAGGTGCTAACGTAGCCGGATTCATGAAGGTTGCCAAAGCAATGATGGCACAAGGTATCGTATAATCAGCCACAGATATAAATAAGCTATAGTTAAAAACTCCCGCCTTCCGAAAGGAAGAACGGGAGTTTTTTTATGCACAAACAATTTGTACGACACCCGGGTGTCGTGCATACTGAGACCCGGATGTTGGTATGCCTGAGACCCGGGTGTCGTCACAACTACCTTTGCAATAAAATAAGGATATTCCTAAGACAGAGACTAATTATCATAATCGTATTCTAAGCTGAAATCATCTACCCATAAAGTACTACCATCACCTCCAGCAAAATAATCTCCGTATTTGCTAGCAGAGCATACCACTACAATATATTTTGGAACACGATTGGTAACCCTATAATCTAACTTTAATTCAAATGGCTCATACTCAGTCATAGCTTTACCACTATTCAATTCTGCATAAGCAATAATATGCTCATCATTCTTATCAAAGAGCTGACGTTTACTAGGAGTCGTACAAATTCTCACCGGACTGTCCCAATCTCCCAAAGCAATGTAAATAGAACAAGTATCCGGTTTATTTTTCAAAAATTCAAAAGCCTTTTTATCATCCGAGTTAGTTGGCAGTATTGTCACATTCTGCGGTACATATTTATAGTGTCCTTTCAATTTTGTAGGTCTCTCACTAAATGGTTTTCCAAAATCTAAAAGTCCATTTGTACCATCCACAACCTCTAAGAATTCTCCCATGAACAGATTTCCTGCAGCAAATTTAATAAAGAGGTTCTTGGATTGTAAACATGCAGCCGTTCCATTATTATTCCAAGTCACTTGTGTCGTAGGTGTGGTATTAGAATCAGAAGCTGTAACAACCCCCTTATTACCTGTATCCCAATATCCTGTTGTACCTTCAGTCCACGGTTTCCACCAAACATGTTTCTTCTCTATTACAGAATGCCAATTTTCAAAAGAGCCATCCGGAAGTTCCACAGCTTGTCCCGTAGTAAAAGAACGTTCCTCACCGTAATTCTCACCAGAATAGGCACGACATACATAAGTTGTTTGAGCTTTCAAATGTGGAACACATGCAGTGAAAGCAGCTCCATTGATTGTTACATATTTCTCCGGAACCTTTTCCCATTCGGTAACAGAAGCCTCACGGATCTCGAAGCCATTGTCCAATCCTTCAATGCCTTCACCATACAGCCATGCCACATTTACAAAACCATCCGCCTGCTTTGTTTCTGCCATCTTATCTTTACGGTAAACTCGCAACTCCCAATCTTCTTCAAAGAAATCTTTATACTTTACTTTAACTTTAGCCGATGCATAATTAGTATAAGGAATCCATTCAATAGATGAGAAGTCAGTATTACCATTATAAGTAGCACCATCCGGTCCTAGCTTTAAATTGACAATTTGTAAATCTTTCCACTTTGTATCTCTCGATACATATGCTGTAGCAATATATGTTTTTTCATTCAATTCAGACACACCAATCTGATTCAAGATTTTATAAGAGCGGGATATTTCCCGATTAGCAATGATACTCCATTGATATTCTTGATAAAGCGACAGAGTCACATTACATGGACTAGTCAGATCTAATACATCATTTACCGATAGAGAACTTTTAGCTCCTTCTGTAACAGACAAACTCCTTACCAACACTTTACGCATGTCCACACTTTCATCCAATCCAAGAGTCACCATACGTTTTTCTTCAGATATAATGGCATTTCCAACTTGCCCCTCAACTTGCATTGCAGTAATAGATAACGCTATTTGTGGATACCCAATATCATTGTTTATACACCCTTGCAGCAAACATGTAATTCCTATTCCTAAAAGAAATAATCTATATATAAACCTATGTCCTCTCATCACATACAAACAGTTAAACCTATATTTATATTAAACAAGTTGATTTTAAAATCCGCACCACTCGTTCTTCGCTTACCAATCTCTCCTAGATTATTCTTCTGCTTCTCTGTCCTATATTTAAAGCCAACGACACCAAAAGACAGCTCTGCACAAATATTTTGCGTAATAAATACCGCCACTCCCGGACTAATCCCCAAATGAAGTTCATTGATTGTGGTCTCTGTCCGTTTGTATTCCTCTCCTTCCCCGCGAGCAAAACTAGAAGATCCATTTTTATAAGTCAGAGTTGTCTCATTGAACAGTCCGAACAATTTACCATCATCTAATCCGATATAAGAACGATGAAATATTCCCAATGAATACAAATCCTCCGCATATCGCATATTACTCAAAGAAAAATCAAAATCATCATCAATGTTAAGCGAAACATTTCCTAGATCTGCAATGGTATGATTATATCCAAGTTTGGCCCCTACCACCATATTATCTGCTACGGCATATCCAACAAAAGGTTTTAAAGAAAAGGTTTTGAAGTTACAATCAAAATCTTTCAGCATTGAAAATAACAAACGACTATCATCGCTATCATAATTAACATAAGAGAAAGTCAATCCACCGATCCATTTCTTTTTCGGAATAAACCGATAACTTACAATACCACGATCATATCTCCCGATAGGCTTAATATGAATTAGATTTGTATTTCCTTCTACAATATCTTTTTTCCTTTCAAACTCTTCTTTATCCAGAAATACTGTATCACGTATTATAATAGTATCCCGTTGCTGGGCATATAAGGATTGTACACCCGCTAACAGTACCAATATACATATATAAAATAATCGAGTCATTTTTTCCTTTTTATAAATAGAACGCTATACCCAGTCCAATAGAAAACAGGTTAATCTTAAAATTTGCAGAACTGGATGAACGTTCTCCAATGTACACTTGATCTGTAGTTTGCTTCACCTTACTAAAATCCAGTCCTAATACTCCAATACTGACTTCCACAGCAGTATAATTATTAATGAAAGCGACAATACCCGGTGCTACACCAATACCAAAGTCAGTCGTTTTAGTATAAGTACCTGTCAGAGAAGTACCATCTTTAGTCACCACCTTTGATTGGCTACCCCCAATTTCAAGTCTAGTTTCCGCAAATAAACCAAAACGTTTACTTGTACCCAAATTTATATAATTCCTAAGAACTCCCATAGCACTATAGGAATGTTTTAATTGGTACATATCATTCACATCAAACTGGGTACTTTCATCCAAATTCAACGTTACCCCATCTAATTTTGTCAATGTACGTCCATAAGAGAAACGCCCACCTGCAGCAACATTATCTCTGAAAGCATAACAAAACATCGGACTAATCTTAAAAGTATACCCATCCGAATTAAATCCGTCTATGACCAAAAATTGATAGTTTTGCTCATTGTGCTCGGAATAAGAAACAGAACTTCCCACAACCCACTGCCCCTTCGGAACAAAAGTATGGGATTCTATATTACGCTTAAACTCTTGTGCCTGGGATGTCATTCCCCAGATAAACAACAAGAATAATAATCCTTTTTTCACTAAATAATTATTAGAAGTTTATTCTTTCAGTTCACTCTCATCATATATAAGTTTCAGATCATCCAGCCACATGGTGCTACCTACTGCACCAGCAAAATAATCCCCATACTTACTAGCAGATGCTACTACAATTATTGTCTCAGGAATACGATTTGTTACCGGATAATCAAGCTTGATGGTAAAAGGAATCAATCCCGTACCCGGTGTTGAATCATCCCATGTCTTCTCACCATAACCTATAACTTGCGGATCATTACTCTTAAAGAAGGTTTTATCATCCGAAGTATTGATAACTCTAGGCCATTCTTCCGACTGATCTTTCTGAAAATCCCAATCTCCTACAGCAATGAAAACAAATCCTTTATCCTTATCACCATTTTTCAATTCCGGCTCTTTTGGATAATCAGTAACAGTTTGTGGTACATAACGAATATATCCGGTTAATGCTATCGGACGTGAAGTACATGACCGTCCCCAACCTAATACTCCATTTGTCCCACTTGTTCTCAAAAATTTTCCAACAAACAAATTACCTGCTGCAAATACGCCAACAACTGACTTAGACTCTAATTTTGCCGAGTATTTACTTTCACTTCCCGTAGTTAATTTATCAGGAGTAGTTAAGTCTACGGCCTTTCCGATCAAAGCAGCCATACTTGAGGAAGAACCATGATTACCACTATCCCAAAACATTTGTTCACCTTTTTCCTTTCCGTATACTAATGTAGGTTTAGTACTTTCACTCCAACTCTCAAATCCTGCATTTTCCAGCTGCCAAGCTACTTCTGTCGTAAATTGGCATATAACATTAGAAAGCATATCCCCATCCATCAATTGATATTCATAAATAGAGGACTTATCTTCTGTACTAGGCTCCAAGCCACTAATTTCTGCCGAAATACTAGATCCATCGCGTACCGCATTCACAGTCTTCCAATTCATATCATCTACCTTATGGTAACGGAAAGCTAATGTTCCTTGTGGCTCACGTCCATCAAGTACTGTACCACGCAAAGTTGCTTTTGTAGCCCAGACTTCATAATTTATCACTTCCTCTGTACGTACTGCCGCATCTGATACAATAACAACCCAATCAACCACACGTATTTTTCCTTTTTCATCAACGACATTAAAAGAAATATTATAACTACCCTCTTTCGCTGAATATTTCTGTATAAGACTCGCCGTAAACACCAAATTTATCGCATATCCTTTAGATTCAGGCACCCGATCAATATGTATTCCTCCATTACGCAAAACCTCTTCTTGACCGTCAGCTAAATTACCCAAATCAAAAGTCTGTTCATTCATATTCAAAAATTCTGGGAACTGTTCAGATGATATCTGAACCTGTTTCAACACAGAAGACCCCATTACCGCTATCTGAATATCTGATCCGGCATTTGTCTCCAAATAATAAGGAGTTGTAAGTTCTAATACCTGTCCATCTGTTTCAGCTTTTATCACCGGACGACGATAATATGAAATATTATCTTCTATAGGTTCACCAATGGGGGTAGCATCTACTTCCAAAACCAGCATTCCCCCTCCTACATCCGGTAACTCAATTTCCTCATCCCTATATTCATACATCAAATTATATAAGGTTGCACGTTTCACAAACGGAATAGTATCAATATGCTCATATGCATCTCCGGTCGCAGCAACTTTCGCTACAAATGTACAAAACAAAGTATCACAAGCGACAGGTAAAGAAAAATACCCCATTTGTTCCAAATTATCCGCATTGAAAGTCAGCGTTCCTTCTTCTGCTTTTACAGAAACATTTAGCTGACAATCAGTAAATACATTCGTCAAAGACTCAGCAAAAGTAACTTTAGTAACTGTATTTGCAATATTTGCTACTACCTCTACAGGGACAGTCGCTCCTTTGGTCAATGTAAAAGGTTCAATTCCCTCATAGAACTTTTTATCAAAAGAAGCTGCAACAGAATCACCAGCCGTCACCTTTACATGATATTCTCCGGAAGGAAGTATCAAATTATCCGGTATATTACTTATACCTTGATATTTGCGAATCAATTTATCCGTATCATAAATACGTATCTTACAATTCTCATTCAACTCCGTCTCTTCATCTTTGGTAAGCGTACGGGTTGCGATAGCTTGTATATCGCTCTTCATTTTTACTTTCAAACATAAGGTACCTTCACCTTCAAAGACAGAACCGTCTTCGTTTTGTTGACAGCCTAAAAGAAAAAAGAAAAAAGAAAAAGCATATATAATCAATTTTTTCATTCTTGTACGATCAATGTTAATGTTGCCGAAGTAGAGTTTCCTTTACTATCAGTAATAGTAATTTTGAACTTATGCTCACCAACAAAACCACTTAAGGGTCCCATGAACTTTGTTATGGCAAAATCCGCATTTTTCTGTCCAATGATTTCATCTTCAATGGGAAAATCCAAACCTTCTAACACAGCCTTTTGTTCCTCTGAAGCTGGATGAGCCAAATCAAATGTGTTAGAGCCAAACAAATCATCCGAACAGATAAGATTTTCAAAATCCTTATTTGTTGAAGTTATTGCAACCACAACATTTCTCATTCCGGCTTCTGCCTCCAGATTTACTACTACATCTTCCAAATCTTCCACATTATGCGGATCTGCTATTTCAAATCCTTTTCCTGTAATTATCGGTTCTTTAGTTTCATCACCACCGCCTGACGGGAAATCGTCAATTTCCGGTTCTTTATCCGGAAGAACCGAGCCATCGATATTCACTACCTCACAACGAGTATCCACCTGCAATTTAATATCAGCACTACCACCTGACCCCGGATTACCATTAGCATCATTCAATATATATGTGATTATAAGATGAGAACCAATAGCTATACCAGCATAAGATTTATCAATAGGAACGTTATCTTCACCATCAATAGTCCCAATAAAATTAACATCTACGACATTATCGGTCACCGTACCATGAAAATAACCGGAACGTGTTTCATCCTTACTAAAGTTAAGCAATTCATTATCTTTCTTATTCACCTTCACAGCCACATTAACCGTTTCCCCTAAAAGTTCTTTGAATGCGTCTTCATATTTGATAGTGACCATAATACTTTGCAAAGTACATTTGATAGTTTCAATATTTGTGACCTGATCTTTCAGAATTTCAAAAGTCTTACTTCCTTCACAATAAGGTTCATCAAATACAGCCTTATCAACACTCGGAGCATGAGCGATAACTTTGTATTTACCTACTTTCAATTGAAATATTTCAGGCATATCACTATACTTCCATTCGGAAATTAAAGTTGTTCCGTCTTCATTGTAAATACCAACGATATAACTACCAGCATCTACTGTGACAGCACGAGACAGTGGTGTCGCATTTACATCCACAGAAAGTTGCATGGAGGACAATTGAATTTGTCCATAACCATCCGATTCGTTACCGAAGTCCATCTTTTCACGATCGCAAGCAGAGAGGATGAAAAGGCTTACGAATAATACATATAGTATATTTGCTATTTTTCTCATATCATTCTTCATTTTATATAATTTCCCATTTTTCTACTTATCATACACTAATGAAACATCATCTATTGTTAATATACTGCCAATATGACGAGAATCACCATTTCCTTTCCAATCATTCAAGCTGCCATGTACGGCTTTAGTTGCAGGACTTTGACTGCTAGTAGAGAGAAATATTATTTTAATTTTAGCAGCTTTTTCAGTTTCATGTCCTATATAACTAATTTTTATAATCCCTTCTGTAAATTCATTCACAGAATTACTAATTATCAGTTCTTCTTCCATCTTTCCAATTTCGTTACCATTCTTATCTTCGACACTGACATATGGTTTCGTAAATTCATCATTATAAGAATAATATTTATACCAAAATCGAACCTCAGTAGGGCGTGAAGAAAAAGTCCTACCATATTGTTCCACATTTTCTGCAAAAGTTCCTATAAATAGGCTACCAGCCGTTTTATTCTCTGAATTTTTGCCTATGCCAGACCATTTATTACCTTTTCCCCATCCAACTGTTGCAATTTCAATAGCAGTACCTTCATCCCCGTGTCCCCCTATTGTGAGACTCTGACCATCATAGTTATTCAAATGCCACGAAGCTGTTAATTTCTCTTCATTTGTTGGAACAGAACCAGGAAAACAACTATAATACCAAGAGCATGTTGCCCCTAATAGAGATCCTCTCTCACTTGTTGTCAACAGATTCCGAGTATTCCACCATTGTTCAGACAAGTTGTTTTCCGCATAAGGATAAAAAATATAAATATCTTGTCCACCAGTTCCTGATGCATCATACCTTTTTTCTTTTATACAACTTTCAAAATTCGAATTAGGAATCTGAAATTCCTTTTCCGTTACAATGCTCAACGTATCCGAAGCTCCAATTATGTCCTGCGACTCATCAAACTTAACAAACCGATAAGTATATTTTGTACTATCAGTAAGTGCATTCAAAAAGATTGCATCATCCGTCAAGCTATATGCCTGCATAGTCCACGCCCCCAATTCATTCTTCTTCCACTTTGCACACTGAAATGTCCAACTTTCGTCAAGAGTTCCTCTTTTATGTAACGTAGCCTCTTTTGTCCATACATCTCCCGGATACTCCAAATATAAACTTACAGCAGGAGCCTCTAGCATTGAGTTTAATGTACTTTTACGTCGCAAATACCGAGCCTCCATCTGAATATCAGCATATTGGGATTCATCAAACTTAAACACCAAATCATGTGATATTCCATTCGACTTTATGGAACTTGGCACTACTTGCTGTTCTGTCTCGCCTTTCTTCAACCAATAAGTCACCTTGGCGGGATCACCGTCAAGAGTCAAATTAGCCTTCATCTTTGTCGTGCCATAAAGCACTGATTGTCCTGCACTCACCGCAAACTGATTATCCTTACTGGAAACTCTAAATTTCAATGGTTCCACATTCTCTTTAGACAATTTATCAGTAGCCCGCAACTCAAAAAGATGTTCTGTACCCTCTTCGGTATATTCCAAAAAAGGTACTACATTCGTAAAGTCAATCTTTGCAATCTTATCTTTTTTGTCACCCAATCCTGCCATCTGAAACCCTAACTTCTGCATTGCGCTCAGATTTTCTGCAGACACACTAGTCAAGTCCACAGTTTCAGGCCATCCTTGTTCGATCAACGAAGAAGAATGAGTCGTCAAATAACAATGAGCTATTCCACCGGCCGCATTCAAATAAGCATACACTTCTGAAGCTTCCGCTGATTTTCCTTCAACAACGTCAATCGGTTGGTCATCATTAAACCCATTTGCTGTAAAATAAGGTGCCGGAGCACTTAAAGCCTCATCCGAGACAATGATTGTCACAGGTTCCTGATTAGGAATATCATCACTAAATGATATATTAATAGAAGGAGTACCTGCATCCAAATCAAGTGTCAGAATATAGGCATGGCGAGCTTCAAGAGCATAATCTTCGCCAACTTTCAAAGTTACTTCCTGTGAATAACCTTCCTTCTTTTTTACCTTCACACGTACTTGTACTTCTCCCGGCTTGAAATAGGCATAACGTGTTTCATCAGAAACATAGTTCACTGTATTGCCAAGCGAAGTAGTGACTTCAGCCGTATACTCAGAAAAGTAGTCCTTAAATTCATCTGTATAGACAATCGACAATTTAGCATTTGCCAGATAACAGGTCACTTCCACAGTGGTGGTCTGTCCCCGCTTTATAACAAACGGCTGATTTCCCTCATAATAAGGCAACTCGAAACCTTCATTATTGACATCGCCATACGAAGCTTTCGCTACATAGTTATTACCAGACCGAAGAGTCAACTCATCATCAGCCAAAAACTCAGCTAACGTAGCCCACTCTCCACGAAGAGTTTCTCCTTTAAATATAGAAAAAGAGAAATCATTGACATCGGGCACTTCCTGTTCTATTCCATCATTAACCCGAGTATTTGTTCCCACTAATACTTCGGCATTTGCACTAACTTGTACACGTAATGTTCCATTTCCTTCACTTCCCTCATCACGTTCCGAAGAACAAGAAAAAAAGAAAGGTAGGAGACATACACAAAAAGCCAGTTTTACTAATTGTCTGTTACTCATCTCTCTAGAATCTCTTTATATCTTAAAAACCGACCGCAAAAATACAGTTTTCTTTCTTTATAATAAAGTATCCAAAGAAAGATTTATCCCAAAATCTGAAAATGAGGACACAATTAACCTGTCCGACCTTAAAAAAAAGCCATATTTTTAAGCCTATCACAGAAGAATCTCACCTTTTAGATGAAAAACAGAACGTTACTCCCCTACATTTATTGAATATAAGATCTATTGATTTAGACACGAGTGTTATTTTTAAATAGGCTCATAATATAATTATAGTTCCTCTTTATTTCCACCAATTTCATTTTTATATAAAGCCACCTACACTCCCGGCATCAGCACCACCCCAAGTTTCTTCTTTCCATCCATCTTGACCACTATCGGTTTCTCAAAGCGGACATGGCGGAGGAACTTCGTTTCTTCCACAGCCGGTTGCGCATTGAGGAACTCTTGGTTGTAGACACCATCATTCATAAAGGCATTGATCGTGAAGTAACCCACTCCGAACGAGGTAAGATTCTGGAAGAAATGCGTACCCTGGCTGGGATCAACGCGGTAATTAGTCAGTCCCGCCTCCACTATCACACGGGCTGCCGAGATGTGCGGCCACTTCACCGGAATGCCCAGCCACGTGTCGCTGCTTCCCCAACGTCCGGGACCGACAAGCACATAGTTCTTCCCCTCGTTCAAGAACTGCTGATTGATCTTTTCTATCTCCCAAGCAATAGCCTGATTATTGGAAGCACTGTAGCCGTCCGTCTTCACATAGACAACATCCTGAATCTCGTTCATAATGCCATGTCCCAGCGAATTATACGAGCGAAGAATCACCTCATCATCCGGTATATCGTTCAAATCCTCATCCAGCATCTCCTTGCTATCCACAATCGGACGGATCTGCAAAAGATAGAAAGTACCCGTCTTATCCTGATCACGACTTAACGTTGCCGCAAACTCAATCTCAACCGGACGACGCATCTCCTGCTCCCCGTATTTCAAAACCAACTGCAAAATACGAGCCAACGGGAAAACATCATGTTGCAGGATATTAGCAAACGTGATCACCTTGCGTCCTCCCGGATACAAGCCATCCCGGATTATCTGGTCGTACGGGTCGTATGTAGAAGCGATATACTGCAAAGCACCGTCATTTTCCGCCTCTTTCACATGAAGTTTCAACAGATTAAAGCCGTCATCGATCGAAAAGTCATGCCCTGCATTCTTCAAGTCCAACGCATAGAAACGGGTCTGAGTCTCTTTCAAAGCTATTTCCATCTCGCTGGTCTGTAACACCTGATTGGGATGATAAGGAGAAAAACGAAGCGTCATACCGCCATCCACAATATATTTTCCCAATCCAAGAGCCAGATTCACCGTTCCTTCCTCCGCCTTTTCATCACCCAGCGGATAATAATTGAGCGAGCGTGCCACACCGGACATGGAAGGATAATAACGTTCTCCGTATTGGTTACCAACGACTTCCTGCAAAATGACAGCCATCTTTTCCTGGTCTATCACGTTCGACGTAGCTTGCATATAAGCCTTGCTGTCACGGAAGTATACCGAAGCATACACTCCCTTGATGGCATCGGAAAGCATACGCAGCATCTCATAGCGGTCGTCCAGATAAGGAATCATATACGTATTGTAAATCCCCGCAAACGGCTGATAATGGGAGTCTTCCAACAGAGAAGAAGAACGGATGGCAATCGGTGACTTCACCACATCAAAGAAAGTAAAGAAGTCTTCCACCAACCGGTCCGGCAACTTCGCTTTCAGGAAATACCTCAGAATCAAATCATCATCCGCATCCGAAAGGGCAATCTGATACAGATTGTTCGTGTCCATAAACTCATCGAACACATCCGTACAAAGCACCACCGTCTTGGGAATGGCTACCCGTGCATTCTCAAACTCATCAAACTCCGGATGACGCTTCACCATGTTATCTATGAAAGCCAGTCCGCGCCCTTTACCTCCGAGCGAACCGTCACCGATACGCGCGAAATTGGAATAACGGTCGAAACGGTCCCGTTTAAAGACGGCAACGACTCCCTGATTCTTCATCTTGCGATATTTCACGATCGCCTCAAAAATGATACGGCGATGGGCGTCCACATCCTGAAGACTGCTCCATGTAATCGGTTTCAAGAACTCCGCCACGGGAAACATAGCCCGCGAATAAAGCCAGCGGGACACATGATTACGGCTAATGTGATATAAGAATGATTCCGCAGGAACGGCAAACAGAATATTCTGCAACTCTTTCAGATTCCGTACACGGGCAATCTCCTCCCCCGTCTCCGGATTACGGAAAACAAAATCACCGAAACCGAAGTTATCGGAAACGATACGGCGCAGGTCGACATCCATCTTCTTGGAATTCTTGTCAATAAAGCTGGCGCCGTATTTTGCCGCATAGGAAGCATTCTCCGACTCGGACGACTGGATAATCAAGGGTACGAACGGATCATTCTTACGTATCTCGGCACACAGCTTGATACCCGCCAGACCGTCTTTCTCTCCCCGCTCCACCTTCGGGAAACGTACATCCGTGATCACCCCCAATATATTATTCTGATACTTACGGTAAATATTCATTGCCTCCTGATACGTACGCGCCAACACGATTTTAGGCCGCCCGCGCATACGAAGCGTACGCTGGTGCGCATTCAGAGCCTCCGTAGAGAACTCCTGACTCTGCTTCAACACGAACTTATACAGATTGGGAAGAATGGAAGAATAGAAGCGAATGCCGTCTTCCACAACAAGTATCAACTGTACTCCTACCTCCTGCACGTCATGCTCCAGATTCATCTTGTCCTCCATCAGCTTAATGATAGAAACCAGCAAATCGGTATTGCCCAGCCAGCAGAAAACGTACTCGAAAGCACTCAGATCCTCATTGATAATCCGTTTGGTAATACCGTGGCTGAAAGGAGTCAGAATGACGATAGGAATGTGTTCATATTTCTCCTTGATATGCCGTCCGATGTCGAAACTGTCATTATCTCCCGTACTCGGCATACAAATCACCAGGTCGAATGACATACTTTCCAACTGCGCCAATGCCTCCTCTTCGGTAGACACCTGCGAGAAACGGGGCGGATAACGCAGAGAGAGCGAAGTATATTCATTAAAAATCTTCTCATCGATACGTCCGTCATCTTCGAGCATGAAAGCGTCGTACGGATTGGCTATCAGCAGCACGTTGAAAATTCGCCGGGTCATCAAATTGGCGAACTGGGTATCTTTGAAGTAAAGCTGGTTTAATTTATATTTACTAAGCATAGAATTATTCTCCTTTCTTATACCAAATCGTCTTGTTTCAAAATCACATTTTGCAAAGTTAATTCTTTAAATCTCATTTTCCACCATCTTCTTTATAAAGTTT
>OGMQ01000996.1_pt1 | contig 15009 bp, 12 predicted proteins | sample 1573291 | NCBI WGS metagenome assembly OGMQ01 (sample SAMEA2582008, study PRJEB24529) | metagenome | biome: Human gut stool | place: China | collected 2011
TATTCTTTTGTTGGCAAGGTGGACTTGCCCGAATAACCGCCCGACCTATCCGACACAATGCGCAAGTGCCGGATAGGAACGGCAAAATTTTTTACACTTCTATTACTTCTTTATCGCACATCAGTAAAGAGCCAGGGCATGAAGCAGCTCATGGCCGGTGCTGGTGTAGCCGTGGTAGGCATGGTCCTTGTACCTCTGCTCTCCGGGCTTTTCTCTGTCTAAGCGTCTCCGTATGAAATCCTTGCCGCTCCCGCAGCTTTGCGGGGGCGGCGGAAAGGAGGTTGACACCGTATGGATTTCTTACTTGAAGCCCTGACAAATTGGCTGAAAGAAATGCTGGTGGGCGGTATTATGAGCAACCTTTCGGGGATGTTTGACAGTGTAAATCAGCAGGTCGCGGATATATCCGTACAGGTAGGCCAGACCCCACAGGGATGGAATGGCAGTATTTTCAGCATGATTGAGAATCTGTCCAACTCCATCATGGTGCCGATTGCAGGCGTGATCCTGGCTATCGTGATGACCGTAGACCTGATCCAGATGATCGCAGACAAGAACAACCTGCATGATGTGGACACCTGGATGATTTTCAAGTGGGTGTTCAAATCAGCTGCCGCCATCCTCATTGTCACAAACACATGGAATATCGTGATGGGCGTCTTTGATATGGCGCAGAGCGTAGTGGCGCAGGCGGCAGGGGTTATCAATTCGGATGCGTCCATTGACATTTCCTCAGTTATGACCGATCTGGAACCGAGGCTGATGGAAATGGATCTGGGACCGCTGTTCGGACTGTGGTTCCAATCCCTCTTTATTGGCATTACTATGTGGGCGTTATATATCTGTATCTTTATCGTTATTTATGGCCGTATGATCGAAATCTACCTTGTGACTTCGGTGGCTCCCGTTCCAATGGCTGCAATGATGGGTAAAGAATGGGGCGGTATGGGACAGAATTACCTCCGATCCCTGCTGGCGCTGGGCTTTCAGGCGTTTCTCATTATCGTCTGCGTGGCAATTTATGCTGTGCTGGTGCAGAACATCGCTCTGGAAGATGACATCATCATGGCAATCTGGAGCTGCGTGGGCTACACCGTACTGCTATGTTTTACGCTGTTCAAAACCGGCAGTCTCGCCAAATCAGTCTTTCAGGCGCACTAAAGGAGGGTTCTGTATGAAAAAATATCAAATCATTTACGCAGACCCGCCATGGAACTACAAAGTATATTCCAAGAAAGGATTGGGACGCAGTGCAGAAAGTCACTATCCGACCATGAGTATCGAGGATATTTGTGCGCTGCCAGTAGGCAACTTGGCGGATAAAGACTGTGCCTTGTTTTTATGGGTCACGATTCCATGTTTACTGGAAGGTCTCTCAGTTCTGAAGGCATGGGGATTTACCTATAAAACCGTCGGCTTTGTTTGGGTAAAGCAAAATCGAAAGGCAGATAGCTTGTTCTGGGGAATGGGATATTGGACGCGCTCCAATGTGGAACTTTGTATCCTCGCAACGAAAGGACATCCCAAGCGTATAAACGCAGCTGTTCATCAGGTCATTGTCTCTCACATTGAAGAACATTCAAAAAAACCGCAGGAAGCCAGAGAACGCATTGTCTCATTGATGGGTGATCTCCCGCGCATAGAACTGCTTGCTCGTCAATCCACACCCGGTTGGGATGTGTGGGGAAATGAAGTGGACAGCTCTATTTCATTCCCATAAAGGAGGTGGATAATATGGCTTATGTACCCGTACCCAAAGATTTAACCAAAGTCAAAACCAAGGTCATGTTCAATCTGACACGAAGGCAGCTGGTCTGCTTTACCGCCGGGGCGCTTGTAGGTGTACCGCTGTTCTTGTGGCTCCGTGAGCCTGCGGGAAACAGCATGGCTGCCATGTGTATGATGCTGGTCATGATGCCCTTCTTCCTGCTGGCAATGTATGAAAAGCATGGACAGCCCCTGGAAAAGATCGTGGGCAACATTCTCAAAGTAGCTGTGATCCGTCCCAAGCAGCGTCCCTACCAGACCAATAACTTTTATGCCGTATTAAAGCGGCAGGAAATGCTCGATAAGGAGGTGTATGACATTGTTCACCGCAATAAAAAAATGGCTGCATCGGATGTTCGGGAAAACCGAGGAAAAAACTGTGCAGCCGGTAAAGACAAAGAAAAAGCTGTCCCGCGCCGATAAGAAGCAGATCGAAGCGGCCATTGCCCGCGCCAACCGCACGGACAAAAAAGGAAAATCTGCGCAGGACAGTATCCCTTATGAACGGATGTGGCCGGACGGAATCTGCCGCGTATCGGACAGCCACTACACAAAGACCATTCAGTTTCAGGACATCAACTATCAGCTCTCCCAAAACGAAGATAAGACGGCAATCTTTGAGGGTTGGTGTGATTTCCTCAATTATTTTGACAGCTCGATTCATTTCCAGCTGTCTTTTTTGAACCTTGCGGCATCGGAGGAGACCTTTGCTAACTCCATTTCCATCCCGCCCCAGAGGGATGCCTTTGACAGTATCCGCGAGGAATACACCACAATGCTGCAAAATCAGCTGGCCAGAGGTAACAACGGCCTCATCAAGACCAAATACCTGACCTTTGGTATCGACGCAGACAGCATCAAAGCCGCCAAGCCCCGTCTGGAGCGTATTGAGACCGATATACTTAATAACTTCAAGCGTCTTGGTGTAGCTGCCAGAACGCTGGACGGTAAAGAAAGGCTTTCTCAGCTTCATGCGGTATTCCACATGGATGAACAACTCCCGTTTCAGTTTGAATGGGACTGGCTGGCTCCTTCCGGTCTGTCCACAAAGGATTTTATTGCACCAAGCTCCTTTGAGTTCCGCACCGGCAAGCAGTTCCGTATGGGCAAGAAATACGGGGCTGTTTCTTTTTTGCAGATTCTCGCACCGGAGCTGAATGACCGTCTGCTGGCTGATTTTCTGGATATGGAAAGCTCGCTCATTGTGAGTATGCACATTCAGTCGGTGGATCAGGTGAAAGCCATCAAAACGGTAAAGCGCAAGATTACCGACCTGGACCGCAGTAAGATCGAGGAACAGAAAAAAGCAGTCCGCGCCGGATACGACATGGACATCATTCCATCTGACCTTGCTACCTACGGCAGTGAAGCGAAAAAACTCTTGCAGGATTTGCAGAGCCGCAACGAGAGAATGTTCCTGGTCTCCTTTTTGGTGCTGAACACAGCGGACAATCCCCGTCAGCTTGGCAACAACATCTTTCAGGCAGGCTCTATTGCCCAGAAGTATAACTGTCAGCTGACCAGGCTGGACTTCCAGCAGGAAGAAGGGCTGATGAGCTGTCTGCCCCTGGGACTCAATCAGATCGAGATCCAGCGAGGACTGACCACCAGTTCTACGGCTATCTTTGTACCGTTCACCACACAGGAATTATTCCAGAACGGCAAGGAAGCCCTGTACTGCGGGCTGAACGCCCTTTCCAACAACCTCATCATGGTAGACAGAAAGCTGCTTAAAAACCCGAACGGGCTGATCTTGGGTACGCCCGGTTCCGGTAAGTCCTTCTCCGCCAAGCGCGAAATGACGAACGCCTTCCTCATCACGGAGGATGACATCATCGTCTGCGACCCCGAAGCCGAGTATTTTCCCCTCGTGCAGAAGCTCGGCGGTCAGGTCATCCGCATTTCGCCGGTCAGCACGGATTACATCAATCCGCTGGACATCAACACGAACTACTCCGAAGAGGAAAACCCGCTGACGCTGAAATCCGACTTCATTCTCTCCATGTGCGAGCTGATTGTCGGCGGCAAGGACGGCTTGCAGCCGGTTGAGAAGACCATCATTGACCGCAGTGTTCGCATGGTCTATCAGGAGTTTCTTGCAGACCCCAAGCCGGAGAAAATGCCGATCCTCGAAGACCTCTACAACATTCTGAGAAATCAGAAGGAGCCGGAGGCACAGCGCATTGCAACTGCCCTTGAAATCTATGTTCACGGCTCTCTGAACGTCTTCAATCACAGAACGAATGTGGATGTCAACAACCGCTTCGTCTGCTATGACATCCGCGAACTCGGCAAGCAGCTCAAGAAGCTCGGTATGCTGATTGTGCAGGATCAGGTTTGGAACAGAGTTACCATCAACCGCGCCCAGCACAAGGCAACGCGCTACTACATGGACGAGTTCCATCTGCTCTTGAAGGAGGAACAGACCGCCGCGTACAGCGTGGAAATCTGGAAGCGTTTCAGAAAATGGGGCGGCATCCCGACCGGCATCGCGCAGAACGTCAAGGATCTGCTTGCGTCCCGCGAGGTGGAGAACATCTTTGAAAACTCGGATTTTGTCTACCTTCTGAATCAGGCATCCGGCGACCGGCAGATTCTCTCGAAGGCGCTGAACATCTCGCCCAGCCAGCAGAACTACATCACCAATTCCAATGCCGGTGAGGGGCTGATCTTCTATGGCTCGACCATCGTTCCCTTCAAGGACGATTTCCCGAAGGACACCCAGCTTTACCGCATCATGACCACCAAACCCGAAGAAACCGTACAGAACTGATAGGAGGATTTTTGAATATGAACAACAAGATGATTACCATTCCCTACGCGGACGCTATCGAATACGGAGAGAACACCTCCGCGCTGTTTAAGGCTCTGTGGGAGCTGACCGATCTGATCCGACTGGAAAGCGATCTCAAGAAGCATCACCGCGCCTACCTCCATGTGAGGGAGGACATCGACGAAAAGGTCAAGGAGGCACGTCAGATTATGACCAAGGTATCTGTGGATATGATCGGTTTCTATTTCAAGGTTGATGTTCCCGAAAGCAGCAACAGCGACGAGAATACCCCGTTCGCTGACGCGGCGGATGATGAAGCCGTATCTATCCCCAAGGACAAGTATGAGCTGATGATCGACGATCTGCTCACGATGTCCGAAATCATTCAGTGCGTCGCAGATATGCGCACGCAGGATGTGAAGGCAATCCGCGAGTTCGGCAAGTTCGTCCCCGCCTTTGCCGCCTTTGAGAAGAACCGCCTGAGCCTCTATCGTGAGGCGGCGAAGGAAGCCGAGGAAATCTTCGACCGTTGGGCGGACGAGATTGACGATCTCGACGAGGACTTCATGGAAGATGAGGACTATGAGCCGGACGAGTATTACTCCGACTGATGCCCGTTGAAACGTTGGCTGTAAAACCCGACAACATTTCAATGGGAACGCAAATCCAACAGAACAGGAGGTACACCACCATACAACTTGACATCATTCATACCGGCGATTGCCTTGAAATCCTGAAAACTCTGCCCGATGACAGCGTTCATTGCTGTGTGACGTCCCCTCCGTATTACGCGCTCCGCGATTACGGCATGGAGGCTCAGATCGGCAGAGAGACAACGCCGAAGGAATATATCTCGCGCCTGACGGAAGTGTTTACCGAAGTCAGGCGCGTTTTGCGTCCGGATGGAACGCTCTGGCTGAACATCTCGGACACCTACGCTGGAAAGGGCAATCAGGGAGATTTCATTGACCCGAAGAACCCCAACGGCAGAAACGGTCAGGCTGTGGCTCTCAACAACAAGGTTGAGGGCTGCAAGCCGAAGGACATGATCGGCATTCCGTGGATGCTGGCTTTTGCTCTCCGCGATACCGGCTGGTATCTGCGCAACGACATCATATGGATGAAGGATAACCCCATGCCGGAGAGCGTCAAAGACCGCTGCGCCCGCTGCTATGAGCATATTTTCCTATTCTCAAAGTCCAAGAAGTATTTCTTTGACTACAAGGCAATCTCCGAGCCGATTGCCCCCGCAACGGCAGAACGCCTCAAGCGCGGCATGAAGGGCGGCAACAAGTACGGCAAGCCTGTTCCCGGTCAGCCTCAGCCGCAGTCCATCAACCGCCCCCGTGAGCATGGCGAGATCAAGGACGCAGACATCAATCCGCTCCGCAATAAGCGCGATGTCTGGAAGATCAACACCGTTCCCTTCAAGGGCGGTCATTACGCCGCCTACCCTCCGAAGCTGGTTGAAACCTGTCTTCTCGCCGGTTGTCCCGAAGGCGGCATTGTGCTTGACCCGTTCATGGGAAGCGGCACAACCGGCATGGTTGCCTCACAGATGGGGCGTCATTTCGTGGGCATAGAGCTGAACCCTGAATACACCGAGCTTGCCTACAAGCGGATTGGAGGTGAAATCTGATGTCCAAGGAACCGGAACTCAAAGCCCGCGACAAGGTAGTCGTGCGGATGACGCGGGAGGGCGCGGTTGAGGAAAACCTGACGGCTGGCACCGAGCAGCGTGTGTCAAAGCGGCTGGAAGATGCAGAGCTGGTGAAGCCCGCTGAGACAGCCGTGCCTTCCGAAGCTCTTTCTGCGGAGGAACAGAAAAAGGTGCAGATGCGCCGTCAGCAGCGTCAGTTTCAGACGGAACACGCCGAGGATAATGACACACAGCCGCCCTCGGAAACGTCCGTCACAGAAGAGAAAAGGGCAGAAAATCCACCCCAGAATGTCCCCGAACCGCTGCCCTCATCGGAAACGCCGTTCAAGCCTCCAACTTTAGAGCAGCACGGCGTTTCTTCTCATACCGGCACGGTGATTGCCGAAACGGTTGTCACACACAAGCTGCGCAAGACCTCGGCAGTGGAGGCAGTGGATGCGGATGCCGTTCTCTCCCAAGCGGCAGAGACTTCCTCCGCAAAGCCGGTCTCGGACGATGCCGTCCCGCCCACGAAGCGGATGCAGAAGCTCGAAAGGAAGTCCGAGAAGGCGCATGAACGTCTGGATGCCGCCCGTGAAAAGCTGCCCACGCACAAGGTTCTCAAGAAAGAGCGTGTCTTCGATGAAGAGACCGGCAAGGGCAAAACCCGCCTTCATTTTGAAGATGAGCTGGAAAAGCCGAAGGGCAAGGGCAAGCTGCAATTCGAGGCAGACAAAACCGTCCGCAAGGTCGGTGACACCCTCGCCTCCGGCATTCACGGCAAAATCCATGAGGTCGAACAGGAAAACACGGCGGTTGAGGCGGCGCATAAAACGGAGATCGCCGCTGAGACTGCCGCTCGGCATTTCCGTCATCATCGGGAAAGCAGCGTCAACAAGCCCTACGAGAAGGTCTCCAAGCTGGAACACAAGGCGGATGCTGCGGATGCGAAGCTCCAATATGAGAGAAATCAGCAGGAGCATCCTGAGATGAAGAAGCAGAACATGAACAAGCACTATCAGAAGCAGAACATCAAGAAGGAATATGCCGCTGCACGGAATGCCGGTTCTCAGACTGCCGGGACTGCCACAAAGAATACCGGCAAGAAGCTCGGTGAGAAGGCGTCCGACAAGATCAAGGAGTTCTTTGAGAAGAACAAGAAGGTCTTCATCTGGATCGGCGTCGGAGTTGCCCTTCTCGTTTTGCTCGGTGCCGGTATCAGCTCGTGTTCGATGCTTACCTCTACCAGTTCGTCGGTGATCGCTTCCTCTTATCTCAGCGAGGATGACGCGATGCTTGGCGCGGAGGCGCAGTATTGCCGGATGGAGCAAGAGCTGCAAAGCTATCTGGATAACTATGAAAGCACCCATGGCTATGACGAGTATCACTTTGATCTGGACGATATTGAGCATGACCCCTATGTGCTGATCTCCATCCTCTCGGCTCTCCATGAGGGCGAGTTCACGCTGGACGAGGTGCAGGGTACGCTCCAAATGCTGTTTGAAAAGCAGTACATCCTCACCGAAGAGGTTATCGTCGAAACCAGATACCGCACGGAAACCGACACATGGACGGACGCAGACGGCAACACGCACACGGAAACCTATCGCGTCCCGTATGACTACTACATCTGCAACGTGAAGCTCGAAAACTTCAATCTCTCCCACGTCCCTGTCTACATCATGTCTCAGGAACAGCTTTCCATGTACGCAACGTATATGTCGGTGCTGGGCAACCGTGAGGATCTGTTCGGTGACTCTCCCTATGTGGACAAGTACATCACAAATCCTCCCGCCGACTACGATGTCAACCCGGAATACCTGAACGACGAGAAGTTTGCAACGCTGATTACCGAGGCGGAAAAGTATCTCGGCTATCCGTATGTGTGGGGCGGCTCCAATCCCGACACGTCCTTCGACTGCTCCGGCTTCGTCAGCTACGTTCTCACAAACAGCGGACTTGTGAATACCGGACGGCTGGGCGCACAGGGGCTTTACAACATCAGTACGCCGGTCTCAAAGGCGAATGCACAGCCCGGTGATCTCATCTTTTTCGTCGGGACGTATGACACCCCTGGTGTGTCCCACGTCGGCATTTACGTCGGTGATGGGGTCATGATCCACTGCGGCGATCCCATTCAGTACACATCCATCAACTCTTCCTATTGGCAGCAGCATTTCTACGCCTTCGGAAGACCCGCCTATTAAAAGAAAGGAGTTTTGCATGAATCCCAAGTATCAGAAAGTCCTCTCCGACATTGAGAAGGCTGAAAAGAAGAAGTCCGAAATCGAAGGACAGCTCAAGGAGCTGTACGACAAGAAGACGGAGCTGGAAAACCTTGAAATCATCAATACCGTGCGCTCTATGGTGATGGACAAGGATCAGATCATGGCGTTCCTGTCTTCCATGAAGGGCGGCACCAAGACCGCTGAAAATACGGAGGTAATCGACAATGCGTAAGAAGTTTCGTTTTCTGACCGTCCTTGCGGTCTGCGTCATGGTTCTGTCCTGCTTCTCGGTGACGGCGTTTGCCTATGCCGATGACACCGAGCAGAACCTTCCCGTTACGGAGGCAACACAGCCGGAACAGCAGCCTGAAACCACTCCCGCGCCGGAAAAGCCGAAGGGTGAGCAGATTGACGATGAGGGCAACGCCTACACCCGCGACTTGCTCTATGACAAGGCAACCAACAAGCAGTTCATCACTGTCCAGACGAAGAACGGCAACACCTTCTTCATTGTCATCGACTACGATGCGCCCATCAACGAGGATGAGGAACAGTATCAGACGTACTTCCTGAACATGGTCGATGAGAGCGACCTGCTTGCGCTGCTGGAGGATGATACTGCGGCGGCTCTGACTACCTGTAACTGCAAGGAAAAATGCGCTGCCGGTCAGGTCAACACCGACTGCCCGGTCTGCAAGACCAACATGAGCGAATGCACCGGCACAGCCCCCGCTACACCTGAGCCGGATAAGGATGCAGAAACCGATGCTCCCGCCCCTAAACCCGAAAAGAAGTCCAACGTCGGCATGATCCTCGTCATCTTTGCCCTTGCCGGTGCTGCGGGTGCAGCTTATTACTACATCAAGTTCGTCAAGGGCAGAAAGCCCAAGGATGAGGATATGGACTTCTTTGATGATGAAGGCTACGAGGAAGAGCCGTACATCAACGAGGATGATGAGCCGCAGATTGCGGAGGATGCCGAAACGGAAGGTGATGAAGATTGATCTTAGTCATTGCTGAAAAACCCAGCGTCGCCCAGTCCATCGCAAAGGTGTTGGGCGCGACGTCCCGCAAGGACGGCTGCATGGAGGGCGGCAACTACATCGTTTCGTGGTGCTTCGGTCATTTGGTGGAGCTGGCAGACGCCAGCTCCTACGATGAGCGGTATGCCAAGTGGCGGTATGACGATCTGCCCATTGTTCCGGAAAACTGGATGTTCGAGGTCACAAAGGACAAAGCACAGCAGTTCAAGGTGCTGTCCGCTCTTATGAAGGACAAGCGCGTCACCGAGCTGGTCTGCGCAACCGATGCAGGACGCGAGGGTGAGTTGATCTTCCGGCTGGTCTACAACAAAGCCGGATGCACCAAGCCCTTCAAGCGTCTGTGGATCAGCTCGTTGGAGGACTCCGCCATCCGCGAAGGCTTCAACCATCTCCGGGACGGCAAGGAATATGACCGTCTCTATGAAGCGGCACTCAGCCGCTCGAAGGCAGACTGGATTGTCGGCATCAACGGCACTCGCCTTTTCACCACGCTCTATCATAAGAAGCTGGTGGTCGGGCGCGTCCAGACGCCGACCCTTGCAATGCTGGTGGAGCGTGACGGGAAAATCTCAACCTTCCAGAAGGAGAAGTATTTCAACGTCCACGTCGGCAAGGGCGATCTGACCGCCGATCTGGAAAAGGTCAAAACCGAAGAGGAAGCAAAAAGAATTGCGGCGGCTTGCGAGAAAAAGCAAGCCGTCGTTTCTTCTCTCAAGCGGGAGACGAAAACCGTCAATCCTCCGAAGCTCTATGATCTGACTACCTTGCAGCGCGAGGCTAACCGCTACTACGGCTTCACCGCCCAGCAGACGCTCGATCTCGTACAAACACTCTACGAAAAGAAGCTCCTGACCTATCCGCGCACGGACAGCCAGTTTATTACGGATGATATGGAGGACACCGCCCGTCAGGTCATTTCTATTGTCTGCCGCCAGCTTCCGCTTTTCACCGACGTTTCGGTCACTCCGGATATTGCCCGCGTAACCGACAACAGCAAGGTCACAGATCACCATGCCATTCTCCCGACCGTCCAGCTTGAAAAGCAGGATGTTTCGGCGCTTCCTCAGTCGGAGCAGAAAATCCTCAATCTTATCGGGATGCGCCTTCTGTGTGCGACCGGCGAGAAGCACACCTACGCAGAAACGCAGATCTCGCTCTCCTGCGAGGGCTACGAGTTCAAAACCAAGGGGAAGACCGTCGTTCAAAACGGATGGAAAGCCATCGAAGAGCTGTTCAAGGCTTCCCTCAAGACGAAGGAAAAGGACGATCCCATGAAGTCCCTGCCCGAAGTCCATGAGGGCGATGTTCTGGATGGTGTGTCTGCCAGCGTCACCGAACACTTCACGACGCCTCCGAAGCAGTACACGGAAGACACGCTCCTGTCTGCAATGGAGACCGCCGGAAACGATCAGTTCGATGATGACACCGAGAAGAAAGGTCTCGGCACTCCCGCAACCCGCGCCGGTATCATTGAAAAGCTGGTAAAGTCCGGCTTTGCAGAGCGCAAGGGCAAATCCCTCATTCCCACGAAGGACGGCTGCAACCTCGTCTGCGTCCTGCCGGAACAGATCACCTCTCCCAAAATGACGGCGGAATGGGAAAACACGCTCATGGAGATTGAGCGCGGCAATGCGGATGCGGACGCCTTTCTCAGCGGCATTGTCCGAACGACCGGCGATCTCGTGAAAGCCTACCCGTTTCTTTCTGATGCCGAAGCCCAGCGTTTCGGCACGGGCAAGGAGGAAATCGGCAAGTGTCCCCGCTGCGGTTCTCCGGTCTATGTCGGCAAGGGCAACTTTTACTGCTCAAACAGAGAATGCTCCTTCTGCCTGTGGGAAGACAATAAGTTCTTTTCCAGCAAGAAAAAGAAGCTGACCAAGAGGATTGCAAAGGAGCTGCTGGACAAGGGCTGGTGCAGAGTGACCGGGCTTTACACGCCGAAGAAGCCTCAGCTCTACGATGCGGTGATCCGGCTGGATGACAGCGGCGGCAAATACGTCAGCTTCAAGATGGAGTTCGACCGATGATCCGCCCGAAGTATGTTGCCTCTTGCAGTGGAGGTAAGGACAGCGTAGCGACGCTCCTGCTGGCTGCACAGCACAATGAGCCGCTGGACGAAGCGGTTTTCAGTGAGGTCATGTTCGACAAAGACACAAGCGGCGAAGTCCCGGAACACCGGGACTTCATTTATGACCGGATCAAGCCCTTCTGCGAAAAGGAGCTGGGCATCAAGTTCACCGTTCTTCATGCAGACAAGACCTACGATGACGTGTTCCATCATGTCATCACCCGCGGACCGCACAAGGGTGAGGTTCGCGGGTTTGCGTGGGCTGGAATGTGCGCAGTCAATCGGGACTGCAAAATCCCGCCCGTCCGAAAGTACAATGCCGCGCTTTCTCCGGACACCGTGAGCTATGTCGGCATAGCAGAAGACGAACCCAAACGCCTTGCGCGTCTGGACGGAGTGAAGAAGGTCAGTCTGCTTGCCAAATACGGCATGACCGAAGCGGATGCCTACAAGCTCTGTCAGGAACACGGTTTGCTTTCCCCAATCTACGCTCACTGCCGGAGAAACGGCTGCTGGTTCTGTCCCAATGCAAGCGACGAAGAGCTGCTGCACATGATTACAAAACACCCGGAGCTGTTTGACAGACTGATTGAATGGGAGAAGGAAGATAACATATTCCATCGCCGGATGACGCGCAGAGAAACCCCGTCTGAGGTAAAGGCTCGTTTATTGAGCAAATCCCAGACGGGGTTTTCGTCTCCCCAAAGCAAATATGAAATGGAGGTTTGAGATGGCTGAAAACAGAAATGCACAGCAAGTCCGCGAAATTACGGACAAGCTGGAACAGGGCATCAAGGAGCTTTTTGAATCCGAGCGGTTCAAGGAATACCTCCGCACGATGTCCAAGTTCTACAACTATTCCTTCAACAACACGCTGCTCATTGCGATGCAGAAGCCAGAGGCAACCTATGTTGCCGGTTATACCTCGTGGCAGCGTAACTTCGACCGTCAGGTCATGAAGGGCGAAAAGGGAATCAAGATTCTTGCACCCGCGCCGTACAAGGCGCAGGAAGAGCGTGAGAAGATTGATCCTTTGACGCAAAAACCGGTAATCGGCGCAGATGGGAAGGCTGTCACAGAAACAGTTGAGGTTCTGCGTCCTGCCTTCAAGGTGGTGAGTGTCTTCGATGTTTCCCAGACGGACGGCAAGGAACTTCCAGACATCATCGTCGATGAGCTGAAAGGCACCGTGGAAAACTACGAGGCGTTCTTCGATGCACTCAAGCAGGAATCGCCCGTTCCTATTTCCTTTGAGGATATTCCGGGCGGCGCAAAGGGATTCTTCTCTCCGGTTGAAAGCCGCATTGCCATTCAGGAGAGCATGAGCGAAATCCAGACGGTCAAAACCGCCATTCATGAGATCGCCCATGCCAAGCTCCACGCCGTCAACCCAGACGAGAAAACCGCCCCCGAAGATAAGAAGGATCGACACACCAAAGAAGTTGAGGCGGAAAGCGTTGCCTACACCGTCTGCCAGCGATACGGCATTGAAACCTCGGACTATTCCTTCGGCTACATCGCCGGTTGGTCATCCGGCAAGGAAACCAAGGAACTGAAAAGCTCTCTGGACACCATCCGCAAGACGGCGGCTGAGATGATCGAGGGCATTGACGCCAAGCTCAAGGTGCTGCTGGCAGAGAAAGCACAGTCCGCAGAGAAGGAAGCTCCCGTAAAGGAAACCGTTCCGGAGGAAAAGCTGGAAGTCCCCATTTACCGCGAGACGGCGAATTACGCCTATGAAGCCGGTGAGCTGGAGTCATATCGTGCTTCTTTCGCTGCAAACGAGGAATGCCGCAGAGCGATTGAAGCGGCGATCAGCTCCAACTATGGTGATAACCGGCTGGATGCGGATGCTGCCGTGAAAAGTGTCCTTGAGCAGTTCTCTCCGGAGCGCGTCCGATATGTCCTTGCAAACACCATTCAGCAGAAAGACTTCGACGGGCGCATTCCGCAGCCCCTCAAGGAATGGGCGAAGACCGTTGAGGTCTGCCCGGAGAATGCCTCCCGCTTCCTTGTGGATAAACCCAATCCCGGACTGACGGCACTTTTCGTGGATGCGATCCGACAGCAGACCGAACCTGAGAAGGAAATCACTTCTGAGAAAACAGAGGAAAGAGATCCTTAGGTCGATGCGTGGGAGATCGATGAGATTACCTCTATTGAGGTAAAAACCGTGGAGGTCAAGTCTCCCTTTGCGCCCTTGCCGGAGGAAACAGCAAAAGCACCGAAGGCGCACCGCCTGACTGCCGAAGAAAAGGAGATCAAAGCTGCCGTCATGGACACGCTCAAGGGGCAGATCGCCTATAACAACGACGGAATGCGGGCATCCTATCGCGCTTCCAACCATTCCTTCAATCTGTTGGCACGGAACGGCGTCAGAATCGAGGGCAACACGGTCACGCAGAACGGTGAGCCGCTGTTCAAAATCCATCGCCGTCATGCGGCGCGGAAAACACAGGGCTGCTACCGTGAGCTGATGCCGACGCTGGAATACGTCAGGCAGGAGCAGAAGCAGGAAAAGCCCTCTATCCGCGATCAGCTCAAAGCTGCCGCGAAAACACAGCCGGAGAAAAAGTCCCCGGTCAAATCCAAAACACACGACATGGAGTTGTGAGAAAGGAGACGCATGAAGAAATACACAGACGTTGACATCGTTGCGGAGCTGCAGAAGCTCGTGGACAGTCATGTGGACAGCTACAAGGAAGACTTCGACATCGACAAGCGCATCATCCGCCGCGCCGCCGAAAGCCAGAATCCCGAAGACAAAACGCTGATGTGGTTCTGCCGTCCGCATGGAACGCACTGCCTCAACGAAAATCAGGTCTTCATTCAGGGAACGCGGGATCACAATACCTTCCGTTTCTATGCGGAGCAGACCTACGACGAGTGCGTTGCCCGCGCCATTGTCCCCAAAACCGTCAAGCGCGGCAAGGTGTTCGGGGACGTCTTTGAGATCAACTACCGGGAACAGGCGGCAAATGTGGCGCAGAACTCGGCTGCGCCGGATCATGACCGGCTGACCTTCGCAGACGGCTTTGTGCTGGAAGCCCCCTGCCGCAGCAGCTTCGATGCAGCAATGGCTCTGGTTAGTGAGCATGGCGGCGTACAAGCCCACCGGACGCTCCCGAAGGACGCGGAGGCTCTGACAGAAGTGTTGACCAAGCAGAAAAGCCGCCGTGACAGACTGCCGGAGGCAGAAAGGACAGAGACGCTTGCCCCTCTGCCCGTTGCAGAACTCCGCAAGTACGAGGCAGTCAAAAAGGCGCATCCCGACGCGCTGGTTTGCTTTGCCCAGAACGGCTATTTTGAGCTGTATGGCAAGGACGCGGAAAAAGCCGCGCCCTTGCTCGGCACGAAGCTCCTTGAGAAGAAGGTGCGCGGCAAGCCCTCCATGCCGGTGACCGGCTTCCGTGTGTGGGAGCTTGAAAACGGCGTCATCACAGACTATCCGATGGGCTTTGCGCGCTACCGGCAGGTCAAGGCACTGGAGG
>OGMQ01001059.1_pt1 | contig 14210 bp, 14 predicted proteins | sample 1573291 | NCBI WGS metagenome assembly OGMQ01 (sample SAMEA2582008, study PRJEB24529) | metagenome | biome: Human gut stool | place: China | collected 2011
GGAAGACCTGTGATGATATGAGATCTTCTTGCAGCTCTCATCTCTGGTGTATAAGCATCGAATACACCCTGGTTATGTGTCTTATGATATTCTGTGAAAATCTTGTGTAATTCAGGATCTGGTGTATAACCATAGTTCTCGCAAGATTCCTCAGCCATCTTAATACCACCATATGGCATAAATGCTCTCTTAAGTGGCTTATCTGTCTGAAGACCTACTACCTGCTCGAGATCCTTCATTGATTCATCTATATATCCTGGACCATAAGCTGTAAGACCTGTAACTACCTTAGTTTCCATGTCTAAAACTCCGCCCTTAGCTCTCTCTTCTTTCTGAAGTTCCTGTAATTTTCCCCAAAGCTTATTAGTTGCTTCTGTTGGACCTGCAAGGAAACTCTCATCTCCATCATAAGGTGTGTAATTGTTCTGAATGAAATCTCTTACATTGATTTCTTCTTTCCAAAGTCTTCCCTTGAATCCAGCCCACTGTGTCTTCTCAACCATTTGAATTGATCCTCCTTAAATATAATATATTTCAATGTACATTTTAAGAAAAATGTATTTCTTTTTGTACACTGTATACAATCTTAGTCAAAATAAAAATTGCCATGTATTATAGGATACTTATTGTTCCTATAAATATACATTGACAAATCCATAACAATTTGACCATGATTACTCTAACATGCTTCTGATAATAAATCAATAGGTTTAACAAGAGTATTTAATTTTGTACAATTTAAGGGGAATATCGTGAAATATTCCCCCTTTATTAATTCAGTATTCTTCAGTACTTCAGGCTGTATTAATGTTATTTACCAATAAATTCCATTACCTGGCCTTCACTTATAAAACCAACACTCTTTGCCACGCACTCACCACTCTTAAATAAAAGTAATGTAGGAATTGACATAATATTATATTTCTCTGCAACTGATGATTCCTCATCCACATTAATCTTTACAATCTGAACATCATCCACCTTAGCTGCAACCTGTTCAAGAACTGGTCCTAACATCTTACATGGTCCGCACCAGTCTGCCCAGAAATCCACAAGAACCGGCTTATCCGCTTTAAGTACCTCATTATTGAATTCACTTGCTTTTACATGTTTAATTTCCATAGCTTATCTCCTTTACCTATAATAATTATTATTTCATATTTCTCCGCATATATTCAAATCTTTCTCTTCTCATCTCCACAAGCATCTGCTTAATATTCCACTTTTTATTAGTATCTGTCAATACTGCCTTAAATGATACATCAAAACTCTTCTGTCTCATTTCAAAGAGAAGCTTGTCCATATGCTTACCTGTCACATCACAAAATACAACAAGACTCTCTTTATTTTCTTGTGGCTGATATCCCTCTGCATCTGATAATGATATGCCTCTTACATCAGCTGCAATCTCTGCCAGAGTCCGGTCTGTATCTGACTCATTAATGAGTCCGCTTATAATTCTCATATTAGATGCTGCTTTAATAATATCCTGAGGTCTCTTAACATTATATAATAATATCTTTTCCAACATTAATTATCCTTCTTTGCCCTTCTGTTAGCAATAATTTCTTTGATTTCATTAATAGATTCTTTATGTACTCTCGAAACAGCATTAGGATTTCTCTTGATAATACTTGTAATATGGCTGTATCTTCTATCAGCTCTCTCAGATAACTGTCTTCTTTCTTCAGCCACTGCTGCCATGAATTGTTCCTTTTTCTTATTAAATTCTTCTTCTGCAAATGTGGCCGTAATCTCCATTCTTCTGGCATACATCTGAAGCTGTTCATTCTCTTTCGTAAATTTTTCAAGTGTCGCCTTAAGGTCCATAGCCTCATTAATTGAAACAGCAAAATCTGCTGCCATGTATATTGCCAGAACTACTGCAATAATATCTGCTATTGTTCTTGGAATCATAAGTACTGCTGCTTCGATGGGCTTGTGTATTACACACACAAGCAAAATAGAGAATGCTCCCCATGCAAGTGATATAAAGAAACATATATGCCCTTTAAAATTAAGTGGAAGATTGCTGTAATCCCAGTATCTTACACCAAAAAGCTTCTCCATGCAGCAGCCTGTGCAGAATTCAAGTATTGTAGATGATACCATTCCTAGAAGAAAGACCAGTGGAACAATATCTTTCACTGCAATCGTACTAATCAATATTACAATTGCCCCTGAACCATATATTGGCAGGAATGGACCATGCAGGAAACCTCTGTTTACCCACTTATGTTTCCTCACAGAAACATAGCAGCATTCCCATATCCAACCTAAAAAACAATATATAAAGAAAAAAATAAGCCATTGCGATACAGCGTAATATCTCATAAGCATACCTCCATATTTAATCAAATGAGAATATGCTATATATACCTACTTCAGAGTTTCACAGAATTTATTAATAATAAGTGCTCTTCTGTTTCTGCTGATTTCAATATATTTGCCATTTCCCACTTTTGCAAGATTCTTCTTAATGTTAGTTATATAAGATATATTAATAAGCACTGACTGATTAATATAATGAAATCCTTCTGTAATAAGTACTCTGTAGATTTCTACAAGACTACAATACAATTCAATTTCACCAGACTCGCGTGAATGCATAGTAACTCTTCTGCCACCTCTTGCAAAATACATTATGTCCGCAACTCTCTCCTTATACACCTTTCTTGAAGATTGGTATACAAAATAACTTTCATTATCAATCTTAATTAGTTTTATCTCCAAGTAAATTTTCTCCTCTCATATATAATTCTTGCATGCCCTTCTAATTATATATGATATACAAAATATTTCAATGGAATAATTGCGCATCACTATACACAATTTGGTCGAATTTTATTATCTCTGATAAACTATCTTTCCTGAAGATATAGTATAATGTATTTTACCTGGTAATTCCCATCCGATAAAAGGACTATTAGATGCCTTTGACGCAAAATCTTCTTTCCTTACGGTCCATAGTTCTTTTTCTCCAAAGATAACTAAATCTGCTGCTGCTCCTTTAGTAATACTTCCCGGTATCATACGATAGAATTCAGCAGGATTCTTACTCATTAATTCCATAAGCTTCATTAAAGATATATGTCCCGGTTCTACCAGTGATTTGATTCCAAGTGCCAGAGATGTCTCCAGACCTGTAATTCCACTAGGTGCATTTTCTAATGGTCTGGCCTTCTCTTCATCACTATGTGGTGCATGATCTGTCACTATCATATCAATCGTACCATCTTTAATACCTTCAATTATCTTAATTCTGTCTTCTTCCGTTCTTAATGGCGGATTCATTCTGGCATTAGTTCCATACTTAAGTACCGCATCTTCTGTAAGAGTAAAATGATGTGGAGTTGCTTCAGCATGCACATCAGCACCAAGCTTCTTGGCAGTTCTGACAATTTCCACTGAATTTCCTGAGCTAATATGCTGTATACATACCGATGCTCCTGTATGCAATGCAAGAATACAATCTCTTGCAACCATAACATCTTCTGCTGTAGCAGATGCACCTCCATATTCAAGCTGTTCAGCAACTTTCCCCTGATTAACTCCTGGTCTTATTATAAACTCTGGATCCTCTTCATGAAGACTGATTGGTAAATCCAACTCTGCTGCCTTCTTCATGGCCTCTACAAGAACATGTTCATTCATAATCGGAATTCCATCATCTGTAAATCCAACAGCTCCCGCATTAGCAAGTGCTTCCATATCTACAAGTTCAACACCTTTTAATTCCTTAGTTACAGACGCCGTCTGCAAAACATGAATTCCTGTTGTCTCACCTTTTTTCTGAATATACTCAAGAGTTTCAATATTATCAACTGCTGGTTTAGTATTAGCCATGCAGACTACACTTGTAAAACCACCTTTTGCTTCTGCTGCTGCTCCAGTAATAATATACTCTTTATAAGTAAATCCTGGATCTCTGAAATGTACATGTGTATCCATAAGTCCTGGTGCAACAATAAGTCCCTCTGCATTAATTACTTCTGCACCTTCCATAACATTAAGATTATATCCAGTTTCCTCAATTATATTATTCTTAATAATGATATCCATAATCTCATCTGTTTTACTGACAGGATCTACAACTCTTCCACCTTTGATTATAATCACCGATGTATCTTTCGCCTTATTATCATCATTATCCTGTATCTCCATACTTTCTAATACTCCTATATCCTCTAATTTTGTTCCACATTCAGAACAGAATAAGGCATCTGAATTATTAGAAAAACCACATTTATTGCATCTCTTTTTAATTTCTGTCTGCTCATTTTTTACAGAAAATTGCATTGCAGACTCCAATCTGGAACCGCAGCCAATACAAAATACTGCATCAGGTGTTGTACTACGCATTCCGCAAACCGGACATATCTTTTCATCTCCACCACTCACACATCCTGTATTCTGTATATCAGTCTGCATCTGCACTGGAGCTGTATACATAACAGGCGGTGCTTGATGTGTAACCTGTACTGTTTCTGGTTGCTGTGGCTGTACCACATGTACCTGTGGCTGCATATTCGCTCTGCTTACTGCGGGTACATCTATAGAATCAGCATATTCACCGAGTATATCCCATGTCATATTCTCTGGCTGTTTAAGCAGTTCCTTTAACCTTACCATAAATGAAACATCTGAATTCATAGGTGTTCTTATCATTCTGAGTATCTCATCAAGAAAAACATTATAAAATTCACCATTATTGTAACCTGTAGCTGGATAATACAAATATAAAGCCTTTCCCGTAGCAGATTCAATTAATACAGTATCAAGTGAAACCATAACATTACCATATTCCATATTATATGCAGAAATGCCTGCTAATGCATTGACACTGCTCCTCATAAATACAGAAAAAGTATGCTGGTCTATAACCCTGTTCTTAAAAAACTCTTTAGCTGTCTCATATCCCGCTATTCCATACTCTGCTGTAAATCCATTATTATCTGACACTATATGAAAAGGGAGAAATCCTTCTACAGCTGTATTTGAAAGTAATTCAGCCATGTTCTGATTAAGCTGTTCATCTTTTGTACTCTTAACCTTAACACTCACCTGATTATTCTTGGAAACAACCTTTACTTTTCCCATAAATGCATCCTCTCTTCCCCTGGGCGGCCTGGTTCTCCCCCACAAAGGATATGAAGATATATTTCGTATTATACATCACAATTGCTTTATATGTCACTCAAAAGAAACTATCTTTGCCTTTCTGCTTATTATTCCATTAATATACACAAGAACATACTCCTTATAGGTTATTGAATCTCTTGCATACATAAATGGTTCTTCTCTATAAAGCAGACACTTATATCCCTGTCTCTCATATTCATTCAGATTTGCTATTGCTTTTGCATGTATCACATTATGAATTTTCTGTTCTTCTCTTGAAAAAGCTCTCTGTGGATAACCTGATGCCGCTTCCCTCAAATCTGCTATTATTGCATCCACAAACGCAGCATGTTTCCTCATTCCAAACATTGCCGCCAGCTGTATACTTCTTAACCCTGATGGTTTCTTCTTATAAGCTTTAAGTTTTCTTCTTATTGAATTATCTTCAACTCTCTCAGCTATATCTATAAGATAATCTACAGCCTCTTCATAAACACAATCCGGGTATGAAACATAATACTGGTCTGGCACAGACTGAAATCTCTTAATTGGAGGAAAATCCGCCAGTTTCATAAGCACACGTTCAGCATCATTGCATACCTCTTCTCCAAGATATCTATACTTGTCTCTTATATCAGCAAGCTGATATTCAAGCTGGCGTAAATATTCATATCCTTTTATCCAGAAATGCCCCATGCTGCCATAATTAAATAAATATGTTCTTAATTCCAGTCTGCTGAATTTTATTGTAAATATATTCTTATTCCCCTGATTAACTATAAGCATATATCCATCTTTTAACATCTGCACAGATGGTATCTGTTCCTCATCCACATCAATATATTTTCCAGTCATAACTGAATCTTTAAATACAAGAAAGCTCTCCACTGCATCATTCATAAGATAAGCAACAGCCCAGTCTTTCTCCCCTTCCATGTGAACAGGACAGAATACATTAAGTTCAAATACCTGTGAAAGTTTAACGAACGCATCATAATCAGAATCACGCACATCGTTAAGCATATCATTTTTATTATCTTCTGATACATAATCCACAATTTTACTCATCAATTACACATCCCTTAACATAAAGAATTGCGTGTTACTGAAACTCTGTTACATGCATTCTCATCCACACTGGCATAAGATTTCTCTGACATTCAGGATTATAGCGATGCTTAATTGCTATAGTCTCAAAAAAGATTTTCCACATATCTGTATATTCATCCTTCACATCTTCTGTCTTTGCCAGAACTGACATATCATCATCTGTAAAATATCTTATATACATCTGCCCATCAGTAGTATGAACTACAGACTTTTTTCTGTTATCATCAATTATAAGCCAGTTCTCAGAAGGCATTCTGTCAGCAAAATGTAAAGAAACTTCATATATAACATCGCTTTCTGGTTCAAGATGACACACATATACTTTGTTACCAATTGAATTAAACCTTGCAAACTCCATAAAATATCTTGTCTCGTGCAAAACCTTCCTGCGTATATCCTTAATTCTCATAACATCAGGGTCATTCCTCATAAATGTTATATCTGATCCAATCTTAAATCCTTTTATCAGAAACCTGTAGGCTGTATCTAACGCATCCTGTTCTGACGATAAACATGCATAATACACACATGCATATGCCTCTTCAGATATCTTATGTCTTATTGAGCGCACTACTTTCTTATACTCTTCTTCATTATATTCAACATATATATATTCATCGAATAAAGAAATCTGTTCTTCTCCACGCTTTTCAAGTCTAACACATCCATGACCTACTTTCAAAGCTTTCTCCCATGCATGATATATGCAACACATCATATCTTCAAATGTATTGTCACATGTAAATATATACATAAACAGACCTCCATATAAAAACTCTTCATTACATCCATCATATATACCAACACTTTCTATTCAAAAAGTGAAAGCTGCTGATACTTTTCATTCTGATGCGTAATCTCCCAGTTCTCCTTGTGATTATCATCAGTCAGACATGCCGTTATATATGACTCCTCTATTGGTATTCTATACATCATTCTTCCATTACATGTTATAAAATAATGTGCTCTCTTAAGTACTACACCAATCTTCTTTAATATATCAAAATCAAGCTTCGCATATCTTCTAGTCTCCACTATTCGTCTGGCAGACTTAGGACCGATTCCAGGAATTCTTAAAAGCATATCATATGATGCATTCTGTACTTCGACAGGAAACTGTCCAAGATGTCTTATTGCCCAATCACACTTTGGATCAAGCTGTTCATTAAAATTAGGTCTGCTCTCTGACAATAATTCATCTGCCTGAAATCCATAGAACCTAAGAAGCCAGTCTGCCTGATATAACCTGTGTTCTCTTAATAGTGGAACATCTGCATCCAGCTGTGGCAATGCAGAATCCTCATTAAGTGGTATATAAGCAGAATAAAATACTCTTTTAAGATCATAATTCTTATATAAATGCTGCGTCGTTCTGATAAGCGTAAGATCAGTTTCCGGTGTCGCGCCTATTATCATCTGTGTACTCTGCCCTGCAGGCGCAAATGGACGCTTTACACACATATCCTTAGAAACCGCCGGAAGCGATAACTTATCTCCTGATTCCAATGCTGTCCTCTGTGTTCCTGATAATGCTGCTTGACCGTTATCCGTCCCATTCTGGTTGAATATGCTTCCCGTCAGATATCTGTTAATGCTGCTTCTTTCCATTCGTGCATCTTTTCCCAATGCCAGTCTGTTAGCCGCAATTGTACCTGTAATCTTTTCCATAGGCTCAAGAATAGTCTTAAAACTCTTATTAGGAGCAAGCTTCGAAAGGCTCTGTGCTGTAGGCAGTTCCAGATTAATACTTACCCTGTCTGCAAGATACCCAGCCCTTGAAAGCAGCTCATCTGGTGCTCCCGGTATAGCCTTAACATGTATATAACCATTAAATCTATACTTAGTCCGTAAAAGCATCAGTGTTTCACATATTCTTTCCATAGTATATGACGGATTCTTCAAAACCCCAGAGCTTAAGAATAATCCTTCAATATAATTACGCTTATAAAACTCTATAACAAGCCTGCATAATTCATCAGGTGTAAATGTAGCCCGCGGCACATCATTAGAGCATCGGTTCATGCAGTATTTGCAATCATACACACAATGATTAGTCATTAAAACCTTTAGAAGCGAAATGCACCTGCCATCAGCACCAAAACTATGACATACACCGCATGCCACGCTGTTCCCAAGGAAGCCTTTCTTTCCCTTCCTGTCTACTCCACTTGATGTACATGCAACATCATACTTGGCAGCATCTGCCAGAATTTCTAATTTCTCCATAGTTGTAAGATCTGAATGTAATTCGAACATATGTTTATTATAGAAACATACGTTCGGTATGTCAAGCATTTTAATCAAAAAATAGAGCCATACCTTATCAGTACGGCTCCGTCTTTTTCAGAACAAATGCATCAACTATTTTCTTTACTGTGGCAATTTCTTCCGAACTGCACATCTTCAATTCATCAATTATATCTATACTTGCTCTATTTCCACGCATATTTCCTAACATCAGATAATCTGGCGTTACATTAAGATAATTACATATATCTACAAACAAAGTTATGCTGCAATTGGTTCTTCCACCTTCAATATTAGAAAGATATGTCTGCGACACACCCAACTCTTTAGCCATTTCCGTCTGTTTTATACGCATTTCCTTTCTTCTCTGCTTAAGCCTGGGTCCAATATTTATAATTCGTTCTTTCATAACTTCCTCACACGAACTCTTTCAAATTATTGATAAAATTCATTATTATTTCCTGATCTTTGTGAGACATGCTGTCAAATATATAATCAAGAAGCCGGCCTCTGACATCATACAGTTTTAAATACATAGATGGGACATAACCATACAAATCGTAAAGTCTTATAAGAACCATTGCATCCGGAAGTTCCTTATTATTCTCAATTTTGCTGTATTTAAATCTTGATATTCCCAGATTATCTGATATAACCTGTTGGTCAGTTATACCATTGACATCTCTAATACATTTTAACATAGAATCCTTAGTTGAATCCTTGTCAATAGATTTAAGCAGTCTGATATACTTTACAGTTTCATCTGAAAAATCAGCTATCTTCTTCTCACACATATAAAGAATATGCTCACTCACAACGCCTCTTACATATTCCTTCTTTGATTCTTCGCCAAATGTCTCTATTTCTGAAGAAATCACATACCTGCATGGCTTTTCATCGACATCAACTAACATCTTGTCAATATCCGCCCCTGAATCAGAAAATTTTCTGAGGTCAATGCCTGACACCATGCTCCTTCCCGCTTCCGTGTTGGTTGGCATGAATACTCTGGTGTAGTCATGCCAACCCGCACAGCCATTTTCGCCTGATCGTAGTCCATTAATTTTCTATATATGCTCATTCTTTTGCAAAATGCTTTGTAACGATCTGTATACTCCATAGCAACCCCTGTACATTAGTATGATTACTATTAAATTTTAGTATACGCACATTCCGCACATATATAGCGTTTGTTGCGAATTAGATTAGTGTAAATGTTTATGTACAATTAATGATAACATTTTAATTTTAGCATATTGAAATAAGTTTCTTAGTGTATAGAATAATATTTGTGACAGTTAATAAAAATGTTGCAAAATATCACTAAAATACATTTAAGACATTTAAAAGTACAGTTGAGACATAAGCCATTTAAAAATATTTTATATCAAATATAATTAATAATATCTTAATGAAGGAGGAAAATGTTATGAAGAAAACAATTAAGTCTGCATTAAGCAAAGGCGTTTCTGCCATGCTTAACCGCACTTTAACTTCTGGTGCTAATGCTTCATCAAGCTACTATTTAAATCAGCCTGTTGAGCCAGCAGCATTAAAGAAGTTTAAGAAAACACGATAATGGTAGAGAAACTTTCTCGCCACATAGCTTTATGGCTTATAAAATCAGGTATACTTGAGAATAATGACATTGATTTATACATATACGCAATACAATATTTATTATTGATTATTAATCCGACAATTATTTTCACAGCGTATTGTATAGCCACTCATAATATAACGATTGGACTAATTGAAGTATTTTCGTTTTTGCTCATAAGAAAATATTGTGGTGGTTATCATTGTCAGTCTTCTACGGCATGCCTGATTTTTTCTGCCATAATACTTATTGTGATGGCATGTCTTTCTTCCTTCATTAAGCCATCATTATACATGTTTATTGCACTTGTAATTGCTGATATGGAATTAATTATTAAAGGACCTGTAATATCTGTTAATCACTCAGTATCAGACTCAGAGAAAAAATATTATCACCGATGCCTTATTGGTATACTGGCCGTTTTTAACATTATTATTATCGCAGCTACTGTCTTACACCTATATAGAATAGCAAGCTGCATATCAATTGTAATTATTTTCTGCTTTATTTCACATATTGCATGTATGACAGAAAAAAACAGGAAGCTGTACTATTAATTCACACATACAGCGTCCTGTTTTCTATATCATAAGCATTATTGATATTGTAAATTCATTTTCATCAAACTGTTCAATGTGGCTTCCATGATATTTATTGACAATCTTATCTATGCTCTTCATTCCATATCCATGTTTTCTGTTAGTATCCTTCTTAATTGAAATGAAATTTCCTCCTATTATTTTAGGTGGAACAGCACATGAATTTACGCATTTGATCAATGTTGTCTCATGCTTTCTCTTAACAACCAGTTCAATATATTTTTCACTATTTTCCTCACATTGCTTCGCAGCTTCATATGCATTCGATAATATATTGCCAAACAATGCCACTATATCTGTTGCAGCTATGTCATCTATTGTTCCCGGTCGTATATCCACAACAAATTCTATATTTTCCATATAACATTTGCTGCTATATTCACTTATTAAACCGTTTAGTACATTATTATTAGAAAATGTTGTTCTCTTCTTAATATTATATTGTTCCATAATTGAAGTTATATAATCCTTCAAATCACTATTAGTTTCCATACCCAGCATTGTATTAAGATGATTATTCATATCATGTCTTAATATTTCAAGGCTTTCGTTCTTCTCATTCTCAAGCTTATAATATCTTGCGTCTGCCTTTTCCTGTTCAAGTTGAACTTTAATTCTATGATTTTCAGCATTTCGTTCATTAATCCTGATATTAACCCACAAAATCAATATGTCCGAAGATACTAATATTATTGAACTTGTTATTGCCCATATAGTCTCTTTGCTATTAACATTACTTTCTACTCCAAATATATAATAAGTCATAAATACTGTAAGTGAAGCTACGAGTGTTACCATCAGCAAAACTATTGATATATCACCACTATCAGAACTCCTGCTTTTGTTCTTTATGACTACCATTATTTGAATTAATATGAAATAAAGGATTTTACATAAACAAAATACAATAATAATAGACATTGCATTCTTTAATTCAATATATCTGATACCCACTATAAACTGTAGCACATAGAATACCAACTGCTCAGAAATAGCCATCATTGCATTATAAATCAAAGCCCAGAACACTGCCGACCTTTTGCTCACATTAAACAGCAGCGCCATTAATACAATATACATTGAGTTGTTAATTGCAGTAATAAAATATATATTCCCCGTCAGAAACACGCCAAACATCACAGCATGTCCTGCCATGATAGCAATGCCGGTCACCCACTGTTTATATCTATGTTCATACATCTGCGACATACTCATCCACAATATTATAGCTTCTATAATATGTGCAAATGCATAACTGATTATAATCTCCATATCCACCTACTCCTGCCCTGCCAGATACAGAAGCATTTTCTGCTTGAATGCAGTTCTTTTTTCTCTTGATAAGTCTATTGGCTCTTCAATGCCCTTAAGCTCAATATACTTATCAGTAAATCGCTCAACTCTTTCTATATTAACAATAAAAGACTTATTGACAAGAAAAAATTTATCCTCATCAAGAACACTCTGCCAATAAGAAAGACTTTTGAGACTTATGTACGACTGCGTATCTGTTTTGATATATCTTTTTCTAACCAGTGACTCTATGCATATAATCGAATTCTGTTCAATAATTACATTATCACCCTTATATTCAATATTGATTTTCTTGCTCTGACTCTTGCTACATAATAATAATGCCTTATGTAAACCTCGCATAATCACAGGTCTTTCCAATGGTTTATTAATATACCTGAAAACTCCCTCGTCCATTGCATCATCAAGATAGCCCATATACGAAGTTATTATGAATAACACAATATTCTTGTTATTATTTCTTAAACATTTGCCAGCTTCAATTCCATTAATTCCGTCCATCTCAACATCAAGAAATGCAATATCAATCTTTTCATTATTCTTCTCTGTTAAGCCATAATTGCATCAAATATTCCATCTAATGCAGACACATCAAGTTCCTCAGCCTTTCCTGAATCGACAAGTCCAGCTACCTTTGCGTCCATTGGAAGCTTTGCAACAGTCTTGATATCGTTAGCTGCTGCCACTTCATCAATCTTACTCTTTCCGTATATATAATGAATATTACCGCAATCTGGACATTTGAAATAAGACATATTCTCGACAATTCCAAGAACCGGAATATTCATAAGCTTAGCCATATTAATTGCCTTCTCCACAATCATTGAAACAAGATCCTGTGGTGAAGTTACAATAATAATTCCGTCTATCGGCATAGACTGGAAAACAGTAAGAGGTACATCTCCTGTTCCCGGAGGACAGTCAACAAACATACAGTCTGTCTCATCCCAGTCAACATCTTCCCAGAACTGCTTAACAACACCCGCAATAACAGGCCCTCTCCATATAACCGGATCAGTCTCCTTTTCCATAAGAAGATTAAGTGACATAACCTTAATACCATTCTTTGAAGTCTCAGGATACATTACAGTTCCATCTTCATTACATGTTACCCTTTCAGTAAGTCCAAAAGACTTAGGAATAGATGGTCCTGTAATATCTGCATCAAGTATTGCCGCTTTCTTTCCTTCCTTATTGGCTTTGACTGCCAGCATTGATGTGACAAGTGATTTACCAACGCCTCCCTTGCCACTGACAACAGCTATAACCTTCTTAACTTTGCCATTATTGGCATTTCTTAATATCTGTGGTCCTTTTCGAATATTCCCGATCGTAACCTACAAAACAATCCGCTTTTTCTACCAACCGTCTGACAGTCTCCCTTCCCCAGTCTTCCCACCACTCCCGAGGCAGGTCCTTTCCCGATTCCAACACATAGGTTTGGAAAAAACGCAGGGCATCCTGCTGTTCTTCCCTCCCCACAGCAACAACTATAACCGAATCATTCCCCCAACATTTCCTTATCCCTCCGAGATAGGTAAAAGCCTGATTTATGTACTCCGAATATTGTTTTCGGATAGCAAGATTCCAACTTTCAACACTCAGACGCCCGTTATTTCTCAGAGTATCTCGCAACAAACGCTTCAAGTGACACATGCCCAATTCTGCCGTTTCCAACGAATAACGCCCTAAATCTTCGGCTTGTGCTTCAGGTAAGTTTCCACCGCTATCCTGAAAACGATATTTACGCTCCAATTGTTTTTTTTCTATCCAAACAGACAATTTTTCCTGAATTTCTTCAGACGCCAATCCGGGAAAATAACGGTATCCCCACTCAATAGCCAATGAATCATAAGCGCCAATCCGGGGTATCCGGTCGGACATATCGACTCCATCTTCGGGTTGTACAGCATAGTTCATACGCATATAATCCATTATAGAACTACCATAACCATGACGGTGTAAAAAAACGGCATCTCTTAACTGCTCTGTTTCACACAAAGAACTCCCATAAAAATTATGGGTCAATCCCAGTACATGCCCGACTTCGTGTGACACCACCATCTCCAGCAATCTACCAGCCAGTTCGTCCGGGAACTCCTCCTCGCTTTCTCCTGTCTGTGCAATATACCACTGGCATAACATATCAAAAACCGAATGAAAAACCGCAATATGACAACTCAGGATCTCACCGGTACGGAAATCTACAAAAGGACGTC
>OGMQ01001063.1_pt1 | contig 14153 bp, 9 predicted proteins | sample 1573291 | NCBI WGS metagenome assembly OGMQ01 (sample SAMEA2582008, study PRJEB24529) | metagenome | biome: Human gut stool | place: China | collected 2011
GTTCGAGATCTTCTTCACGCAGGGCGGCGGGCGCACGCAGTTCGCGATGGTGCCTGCGAACCTCTTGCGGGGCAAGACGGGCGCCTATCTCGTGACGGGACTCTGGAGCGCGGCGGCCCTCGAAGAGGCCAAGCGCATCGGCCGCGCCGAAGCGGCCGCGCGCACGACGGGAGACGTTCCCGACACTTCGGACCTTTCGTGGCCCGAGGATCCCGCCTACGTCTACTACTGCGACAACGAAACGGTGCACGGCGTCGAATTTCCGGCGCCTCCGACGGCGCCCGAAGGCGTTCCGCTCGTCGCGGACATGTCGAGCAACTTTCTCACGCGTCCGATCGACTGGTCGCGCCACGGCGTCGTCTGGGCCGCGGCGCAGAAGAATTTTGCGCCCGCGGGCCTCACCGTCGTCATCGCAAGGCGCGATCTTTTGGGCGGACTGCTTCCGCACATGCCTTCGATGTTTGATTGGTCGCTCTACGCCCGCGAAAAGAGCATGCCCAACACGCCGCCCGTCTTTCAGCTCTACATCGCCGATCTCGTGGCGAAGTGGGTGCGCGCCCAAGGGGGCGTCGAAGCGATGCACCGTCGCGCGCTTGAGCGTTCCGCGTTGCTCTACGAGGCGCTCGACGAGCGGCCCGACCTCTATGAAACGACCGTGGCGAAGCGGGCCCGAAGCCGCGTGAACGTTCCCTTCCGACTGCGGGATCCGGAGCGCCTCGCCGACTTCATCGCGGCGGGCGAGCGCGAGGGTTTCCGGCAGTTCACCGGCCACGCGAGCGTGGGCGGCCTTCGCGTGTCGCTCTACAACGCCATGCCGCTCGAAGGCCCGCGGCGCTTCGCCGAATTTATGCGCGCCTGGCGTCCCTGAGGATTCCGGGTGACAACGAAAGAATCCCTTCAACAAAGGAGACAAGCATGGAACAATCCGTCCGCGTCATCACGATCGACGGTCCCGCCGCGAGCGGCAAGGGGACCGTGGCCGAACGCATCGCGCACGAACTCGGATTTCACTATCTCGACAGCGGGGCGCTTTATCGTCTCGCCACCTATCGCGCCCTGAAGCTCGGGACGCCGCTTGACGACGCCGAAGCGCTCGAGCGGGTGGCCAGCTCGATGGCGCCCGTCTTTGAGCAGGGCCGCATCCTCCTTGACGGCGAAGACGTGACGCTTCGCATCCGCACCGAAGAAGTGAGCCGCGCGACGAGCCGCGTCGCCGCCGTGCCGGGCGTGCGCAAAGCGCTTTTTGATCTGCAGCGCCGCGCCGCGAAGGCGCCGGGCCTCGTCGCCGACGGACGCGACATGGGAACGGTCGTCTTTCCCGAAGCTGACCTCAAGATCTTCCTCACCGCCTCGGCGCGCGTGCGCGCCGAACGCCGGGCTCTGCAGCTTGAGGCCCGGGGCGAAACCGCCGACCGCGAAGCGTTGACCCGCGACCTCGAAGAGCGCGACCGCCGCGACCGCGAACGCGCCGAAGCGCCCCTCAAGCCCGCCCCCGACGCGAAGCTTCTCGACACCTCGGCGCTCGGCATCGAGGAGGTCGTCAAAAAACTCCTCGATTGGTGGGATGAAGCACGATAAAGTGCAGTACAATCACAAACTTCCGTGCATCGTGAGTTTTCACGGACACGGAAGTTTTTTCTTTTTATCCCTTTAACTCCGCCCAAGGGATCGTCCCGCGGGTGTGTATTACATCAACTCATGTCCATCAACGAAACCAACAAGCCCGCCGAATCCTTCGCCGAGCTGCTCGAAGAAAGTTTTGCCCGTCACGAAATGCGTCAGGGCGAAGTCGTCACCGCCGAAGTGATCCGCGTGGATTACAACTTCGTCGTCGTCAACGCCGGCCTCAAGAGCGAAGCCTACGTGCCCATCGAAGAATTCAAGGATGACCGCGGTGAAGTGACCGTCCAGCCGGGCGACTTCGTTTCCGTCGCCATCGAATCCGTCGAAAACGGCTACGGCGACACCATCCTCAGCCGCGACAAGGCCAAGCGTCTCGCCGCCTGGATGAACCTCGAACAGGCTCTCGAAAGCGGTGAACTCGTCACCGGTACGGTCACGGGCAAGGTTAAGGGCGGTCTCACCGTCATGACCAACGGCATTCGTGCCTTCCTCCCGGGCTCGCTCGTCGACACGCGTCCCGTCAAGGACACGACCCCGTACGAAGGCAAGACCTTCGAATTCAAGGTCATCAAGCTCGACCGCAAGCGCAACAACGTCGTCGTTTCGCGCCGTGCCGTCGTCGAAGCCAACATGGGCGAAGAACGCGCCAAGCTGCTCGAAACGCTCAAGGAAGGCGCCATCGTCAAGGGCATCGTCAAGAACATCACCGACTACGGTGCCTTCGTCGACCTCGGCGGCATCGACGGTCTTCTCCACATCACCGACCTCGCCTGGCGTCGCGTTCGTCACCCGAGCGAAGTCGTCACGGTCGGTCAGGAACTTGAAGCCAAGGTTCTCAAGTTCGACCAGGAAAAGAACCGCGTTTCGCTCGGCCTCAAGCAGCTCGGCGAAGATCCGTGGATCGGCATCTCCCGTCGCTATCCGCAGGGCACCCGCCTCTTCGGCAAGGTCACGAACATCACCGACTACGGTGCCTTCGTGGAAATCGAAGCCGGCATCGAAGGCCTTGTGCACGTCTCCGAAATGGATTGGACGAACAAGAACGTCGATCCGCGCAAGGTTGTGACGCTCGGCGAAGAAGTCGAAGTCATGGTCCTCGACATCGACGAAGAACGTCGCCGCATCTCGCTCGGCATGAAGCAGTGCAAGGCCAATCCGTGGGAAGAATTCGCCCAGACCCACAAGAAGGGCGACAAGGTCTCCGGCCTCATCAAGTCGATCACCGACTTCGGCGTCTTCATCGGCCTGCCCGGTGGCATCGACGGTCTCGTTCACCTTTCGGACCTCTCCTGGAACGAATCCGGTGAAGAAGCCGTCCGCAAGTACAAGAAGGGCGACGAACTCGAAGCCGTCGTTCTCGCCATCGACACCGACCGCGAACGCATCTCGCTCGGCATCAAGCAGATGGGCGGTGATCCGTTCAGCAACTTCACGAGCACCCACGAAAAGGGCGCTCTGGTGAAGGGCACGGTCAAGTCCGTTGAAGCCAAGGGCGCCGTGATCGACCTAGGCGACGACGTCGAAGGCTACCTGCGTGCTTCCGAAATCGCCGCCGAACGCGTGGAAGACGCCACGACGCGTCTCTCCGTGGGCGACGAAGTCGAAGCGCTCATCACGAACATCGACCGCAAGGCCCGCAGCATCCAGCTCTCCATCAAGGCCAAGGATGCCGCCGAAGCCCGTGACGCGCTCGATCGCCTTTGCTCTTTTTGCTATCAGCTTCAGTTCGTTCATCTTCTCCACAACGAGATAGATACGTTTACCCATCTTTTGAGCAAGCAGAGCCAGTTCAATATAACTTTCGTCTTTATATCCGTTGCAAACAATCAATGAGTCAGAGTCCGTATTGACCGCAATCACCGCATGGAGTTCCGGTTTAGAACCGGCTTCCAGTCCGAGATTGAACTTCTTTCCGTGGCTGATAATTTCTTCCACCACAGGGCGCATCTGGTTGACCTTAATCGGATAAATAATAAAGTTCTGGGCTTTATAACCATACTCCTCGGCTGCCTGTTTAAAGCAGGATGACATCTTTTCAATACGGTTGTCCAAAATATCCGGGAAACGCACCAGCATGGGAGATGCCACATCACGCAATTGTAACTCATCGACCAGTTCTTTCAAATCAACGGATACTCCATCTTTACGAGGTGTAACAACGACATGACCTTTGTCATTAATACCAAAGTACGAGGTACCCCAACCTGTGATGTTGTAGAGTTCCTCAGAATCTTCAATACGCCACTTTCTCATTTTCTGTTATTCAGTGTTTTTAGTAAATAATTGGACGGCAAAAATACGGATTAATCTACATGTTGGCAATTAATTGGACATTAATTGTTTCAAACGGTCCATATAACCACTATTTCCGTTGCGGGCGTCATAGCGAAGTGCCAGCTCTTCCGCCTGCTGATAGAAATAATTGCGAAGCTCGCTGACCTGATAAATTCCGTCCGGACGGTAAAGAGGGAATTCCTCCGGCAACGATAAGGAGACTTCCGGACGGGTCTCATACTTCAAGGCCTCTACCATATCGCAAGAGAAGCGATATTTCTTCAACGTATTCGTACGCAAGCTCCAACCGATGCACCGCTCGGCATACTCCCAGCCTCTTTCCGGCTTCGTCATTATATTATAAGCAATAAACAATCCCAAGTAAAGCAAAAGATATTCATCCTTTTCTCTTCCCAGCAATGCTTCTTCGGCGCGTGCACACATATCGGCGGCAACCTCCGGTTTGCCAGCTTTCTGTGCATAATAAGAAAGCTTCAAGTAAGCCCGCAAATTGGCTTCATAACAGGTGACCTGCTTATTAATCAATGGCTGCGCCCGGCTGTAAGCCTCATCAAACTGCCCTGTTTCCAGATAATAATCCAGCATAAAATTCAGTTCGCAAGCCTCACACGACTGATCGTCTATCTTTTCATTCAGCATCTTGTCAATATATTCTTTCGCCTTGTCATACTGGCGCATCCAAATACATTCCACAGACCAGCGGTGATAATAACTCCGCAAAGAATATCCATTCCGGAGAATACGGGTTTTATAATCCTCACCGATCGCTTTCACCTGTTCCATCGGAATTTCCGGCAGATCGAACGTACAAGCCCAGATCCATTTATATTTCCACAACAAATCCTCTTCTTTGATTACATCCTTGTGATTCTCGTAATCATCCAGGATTTTAGAGAACACTGTAATCTCTTCCGCATCTGCCGAAAGAAGATTCAGTTCATAGATAAGATCCAGTCTCAACTCCGTAGCCCATTCCACATCTTCGTTCTCATCAGCGATGCGGATAGCTTCTTTCAATAGATTGGCTTTTTCACGGGGATGCAGGCTGTCATTCTGTGTCTGCAACAGCAGTTTTTGTATTTCAAGTGTGTATCTCATACTCTTTTTTTAATTCAGGAAATTTATAAAATCATTCATTTTCGAAGTCATCAGTTCGCTAAGCGAACGGTTGAAAAGCTCCATTTCTTCACTGTTCACCGGATATTTACCTTGCAAAAGCGACTGTACATACAATATATGCACCACATGCTGAAACAATTTATTGTCTCCCTGTATTTGCAATAAAGTCTGTACCATTTCGTTATCCGCATTGAAAGTGAGTGTCGGTGGGATTTGCTTGGCAGTATTGACAGCCCCCAATACAGCCGCCAACGGATTATTGGCACTTTTAGCTACATTCTCCTTTTCCTCCGCCACAAAGATTACCGGAATATCCACCGGAGTAAAATGTTTCAGACGGCAGACACAGCCAAACCGCTTCAACAACTCGTTCGCTTTCATTTCAAAAGCCTGAAACTCTTTATTCGCCTCCACTTCGCCAAACTGTTCCAGCAACCGTGAAGGAGATATTTCATCCAACGTAAGTTCCGGATTCAGACGGACATACTTTTTCAACAAAGTCTCATCAAAAGTGTAAGCAGCATTCACCACCAGCCATCCTTGCGCTCCGGCTATACGGCGCACCTGACGGAAATCTTCCAGATTCTTGGTATAGCATATCACATTGCTTGCCGAGCGAATACTTCCAAAACCACGCAGCCCCTTATTTGTTTCAAAAGGAAGGTAATCCATAAACAAACGGAGCAGTTCATTATCTTCCGAAGCAATCGCCTTGATATGGAAGTGATGAACATCCAAGATCCGGTTGAACATGGCGCGGTCGTTCTGCACCAATCCCCGCAGATAATCCTTGATAGCTACCCCGATCTCTTTCCGCGCATCCTTCAACTGGTCATTGCTCACCAAAGACTCGCGGGAAGCAGTAGACAGCAATCCGTCCGCATTCACCAGACAACGGATAAAGAAAGCCCACGGCGGCAGCAGGTTACAATCGTCCTCACTCAACAGCATACGTTTAAGGTAGACCTTATGAGAATTGCGTACTGAAAATTGTGTTCGGAAAGGCAAAACATAAAGCACCCCTTCTACCTTACCACTTTCAGTATAAATCCGGAAAGCATCAAGAGCAGACGACTGGAATACTTTTGCCCCATAATCCAGCAACTCCTTGCGAGTCGCCTTCGGGTCAAGCCATACGGGCGAAGGCGTATTTACCAACTCCTCTTCCCCCTGATAATGCAGATAGATAGGATATGGCAACACTTCCCCATAACTGACCAGTATCTTCTTAAACGTTTCATATTCAAAAAGATGCATCCAGTCTCCTTTCGGATGCAACACCACCTGCGACCCGATAGGCCGTTCTTCGTCCGATAAAGTCAGCTGATACGTCCCATCTACTTTGCCACACCAGCAAACAGGTTGTCCGCCCATTGCCGAACGACTCTCCACGGTGATTTCATTAGTCACCACAAAACAAGATAACAATCCGATACCGAACCTTCCGATAAAATCGTCCGCATCGGGAGTATCCCGTTTTGAACTCTCTCCGATAACCGTCAGAAAACGATAAACTTCCTCTTCTTTCAGTCCGACTCCATTATCCCTGAACACCACCGTTTTGTCTTCATTCAGAAAGACATCGATACGTCCTTTATAATTCTCGTCGATATTGCGTAGTGCCGTGATGGCATCTACGCAATTCTGCAACAGTTCGCGAACAAAAGTATTCGGGTTACTATAAATGTGCTCTGATAACAGGGCAATCATACCTTTAAGATTGACCTGAAACAGATTATTCCCTTCTTTTTCCATGTTCCTCTTTTACTTTCTCCTCCTTCCGGTAATTTTAAGAGCTTTCTCATTGCCATTCTCTGCGGCCTTTTCGAACCATTCCATTGCAATTTCATCGTTTTCTTCCACGCCTTTGCCCGTCAGATAGGCATTTCCAAGTTCAAATTGCGCTTTGTCGCTATTTTTTTCAGCAGCTTTCAGCAGCCATTGCACCGCAGCTTCCGGATCAGGAGTACAACCTTCGCCATACATCATCATCTTACCGAGATAATAAGTCGCAGCAATATTTTCATTCCCTGCCGCATCCGTAAACCAGCGGTAAGCTTCGGCATAGTTCTGTTTCACACCTACTCCGTTGTAATAGCAAAGTCCGGTACGATACATACTCATCGTATTTCCATTATCCGCAGCCAGCGTATAATATTTAAAAGCTTCCGTTTCATTATCTTCCACTCCGATACCCATTTCATAGCAGATACCCAATCCTTCGCTATACCACTCGTATTCGGCAGCTTTCTTGAAATAGGCAAAAGCCTTTTCCGATTCGTTCAGACTGTCATAATCATACAGGTAATACTCACCCATACGCAACATTGCCATTGGAATTTCGTTGGCCACAGCCTTCTCATACCATTCCATAGCCTTTTTATTGTCTTCCAGACAGGGACCGCAACCAAAGAAATAATAGTCTCCCATCTTAAACTGGGCATAACCATAGTCCTGTTCAGCAGCTTTCATCATATATTCCACAGCCTTTTGCGGATTTTCTTCCACGCCATTGCCATTTTCATAAGCCAGGCCCAGCTCTGTCAGACAACGGGACTCTTCCTTCTCCGCTCCTTTGCCGAACCATTCGAGTGCCTTATCCCAGTCTTCTGCCGTTCCGATTCCTTCTTTATAACAGCGTCCCAGAGCAAAGATCGCATCATTATCATCCGCTTCTGCCGCCTTTGTATACCAAGCGAACGCCTCTTCCGGTTTTGCTTCACCAAGAACACCTTTTTCCATATAAAGACCAGAACGGAACATCGCATAAGGATAACCCTGTCCGGCAGCCCTACTAATCAGTTCAAATGCCTTTTCATAGTTCTTCTCCACCCCATCGCCATTCTCATACAAGAACGCCAGTTCTACAAGAGCAAAGCAGGAACCCAGTTCGGCTGCTTTTTCATAACATTCTCTCGACTTATCGGCATCTTTTACACCGCTGTATCCATTAGCCAGGTAAAGCGCCATCCGACAATATCCGTCGGCATTGTTCAGCGAAGCTGCCTTTTCATAATACTCTAACGCCTTCACATAATCCGGTTGTTCAGACAAGAAGCCACGCTCATACATCCAGCCTAGACGATAAGCTGCATTTCCCGAACCCAACTCAATAGCCTTCTCCAACAATTCTTTCGCACGATTCATGTCCTCTTCCACCAATTCACCGTTGAAATAGACATTAGCCAGTCCTTCTATACCTTGTATATAGTTATCTTCCACGCAACGGTTCAGACACATCAGTCCACGTTCCACGTTCTTATATTCATCATTATACAGGTAGATCAGCGCCAGTTCATACGCACTGTAAGATTCACAATAAAGCATCCCCTTTTCCAGCCATTCAATAGCTTTCGGCATATCCAGCCATTCTTCTTCCTGATAATTATATCCCAGGAAGTTAGCGGCAGACCACACCCCTGCATGCCAGGCTTTTTTCCAAAGTTCAAAGCCCAGTTCTTTCGGTTTATTCAGTTCCGGATAACGGAAATAAAGGGTAGCCAGATTTTTAAGACTATAAAGATTGGGAACTATCTCCAGAGACTTTTCGTAGTAAGCAGCTTCCTCTGCCACACTGCCTTCCGCCCTGTCGAGCGCGTCTCCCAGTGCTGCATATACATGAGCACGCAAACGTTCTCCTTCAGGCAGTTCGGCAAGCAGGTCATTCCGTATCTGCAACGCCTTCGCTTTATCGCCTGTAAATTCTTCGACAAAAGCACGATAATGTTTTCCCCATAAAATAGCTTCGGGAGAAGTGAGAGCGGCAAAACGTCGTTCGCCCTCTTCTTTATTTTGTTCGCAATAGAATCCCATGTATAGCCAATAGGCAACAGTTGCTTCCGCTTCAGCCCAACCCATATCGGCAGCCTTTTCGTAATACGGAAACAAATAACTCATATCCCGCTTTCCATAACGGGCTTCAGAATATTGCGCACCTTTCTGTGCCCATCCCGCGCCGCTAAACACAGCTACACGGTCGCATACCTGCATTACCTTCTCCCACCAGAATTCATATTCTTCTGCGTTGAGATCGACCTCTACGTTACAGTCAAAAGCACTGAATATCAGTTCAAAAAAATCTTCTGTTAATTTCTCGTCTTCTTTTGTGTCCAAAGCATATTCACATACAGCCAATGCTTCCCACCAATTTTCCGCATTTAATAATGAGGCCGGTGTATACTGTGGAAACCATGTCCTTGCAGGCTGTCCGGACGCTTTTATTCTAGCGGATAACTCTCCAAATTTCTCTTTTAAAATTTTCATGATATAGACTTTACCTTAATTTTGTGTTATTAGTCAATAAAAAAATCTCATAACGAGTGCAAGGTACTAATATTGACTGAATGAACAATAACAGAGTATCAAAAAAATAAAGTCTGATATACAATTTAGGCACAGATTATAATCCGAGAAGTTGTTGCAAACGTTGCACCGATGTTTCAATCTGCCAACGGTCTTCCAATTCGTCTGCATTAAAGATATATTGTGCCTGGTGATAAAAAGGCGCGCGTTTCTCAAGCGCCTGAACGATGAACGCTTTCAGTTCGTCATCCTCTTTCCCCTGAAGAATAGGGCGTTGCTGTTTAGCCACACGCAAGCGTCTGAACAGCACATCCGGATGCACATCGAGAAAAACCGTCTTTCCGGTCCGGTTCATAAAGTCCATATTATCAAAAAAACAAGGCGCTCCACCTCCCGTCGAAATTACCACATTCTCAAACTCGGCTACTTCATGAAGCATATTCCGCTCCAGTTCCCTGAATCCTGTTTCGCCTCGTTCAGTGAATAATTCTCCAACGGTTTTGTGAAAACGCTCTTCGATATACCAGTCCAGATCAACGAACGGTATATTCATTTGCCGGGCAAATGCTTTACCCAACGTCGTTTTTCCGGCACCCATATAGCCGGTAAGGAAGATACGAACCATAAATGACTAATTTTGCTCACAAAATTAATCATTTAATGAAGAATGAAGAATGAAGAATGAAGAATTTTAGCCATTATGCCATCCAATTCTTCATTATTCATTCTTCATTCCCGATTTATTTAAAGATTCTCACCCGTTCTTCAAGCGGCTGAAATTCTTTTTCACCCGGTTTGCCGACAGGAAGTCCGAACGGCATTTCCGCAATCAGATGCCAATGTTCCGGCAAGTTCCATGCACGGCGCACTTCTTCATCAATCAACGGGTTATAGTGTTGCAGCGATGCTCCGAAACCTACATCCTCAAGCATCACCCAGATAGCCAGCTGGTGCATGGCAGAAGTCTGCAATGACCATCCCGGGAAGTTCTCCTGATAAGACGGGAAAGCCTCCTGAAGTCCTTTCACTACTTTTTGATCCTCAAAGAACAGTACAGTTCCGTAGCCACAGGCAAAGGAATGATCTATCTTCTCTTCTGTCTTTGCAAAAGCTTCAGCCGGTACAATCTTCTTCAATGCATCTTTCACGATCTGCCACAGTTTCTTATGAGATTCTCCCAACAGGAGCACCACACGTGTAGTCTGTGAATTGAATGCTGACGGTACGTGACGCACGGTCATATTAACGATACATTCGATCTCCTGATCGGATATAGGTGACTGATTAGTAATTGAATAGTAAGTCCGACGTTGTTTCAAAGCTTCACTAAAAGATCTTTCCATTATAGTTCCTTTCTTATTTTATATTCTTAAAACTCTCTTTTTTTTATAACAAGTATCCCCCCTAACTTGTTCAGTTAGAGAATATATTTGTACCTTCGCAGCGTCAATTCATTGACTATCTAAATTTATCGTCAGAAAAATGGCAAAACAGAAATTTTATGTCGTATGGGAAGGCGTCACACCCGGGATTTACACTTCCTGGACAGACTGCCAGCTTCAAATCAAAGGATACGAAGCTGCCAAATACAAATCATTCGATACGCGCGAAGAAGCGGAACGCGCGCTGACAATGTCTCCATACGCTTATATCGGCAAAAATGCAAAGTCTAAAGCAGGAGGTTCCAAACCTTCGTCAGATACTTTACCCTCTTGCGTGATCGACAATAGCCTGGCAGTCGATGCAGCCTGTAGCGGCAATCCGGGACCGATGGAGTATCGTGGAGTACACATTGCCAGCCGGCAGGAAATTTTTCATTTCGGCCCGATGAAAGGCACGAATAATATCGGTGAGTTTCTAGCCATCGTACACGGGTTGGCGTTGTTGAAGAACAAAGGTTTCGACATGCCTATTTACAGTGATAGCGCCAATGCGATCAGCTGGGTACGACAGAAGAAGTGCAAAACCAAGCTCCCCCGCACTCCGGAAACGGAAGAACTGTTTTTATTGATCGAACGGGCAGAAAAATGGTTGCAGGGAAATACGTATACCACTCGTATCCTGAAATGGGAAACGAAAGAATGGGGAGAAATTCCGGCCGACTTCGGCAGAAAATAAAAGAACATAAATTTCAATCATAAGAAAAGATGAAAACATTGACTTCAAACAAAGCTTTCTGGCTGTTATTAGTCATTTGCGTAGTTACTATCCTGCCTTTCCTCGGCTTGTCGGAATACCACACGAAAGGTGAGCCTCGCGAAGCTATTGTTTCCTATTCCATGCTGGATAGCGGAAACTGGATCTTACCCAGAAACAACGGAGGAGAAATGGCTTACAAACCGCCTTTCTTCCATTGGAGCATCGCTGCTGTATCAGCAGTAGTGAACGGAGGGCAAGTCACAGAAATGACCTCCCGCCTGCCGTCCGCCATCGCCTTGATTGCCATGACTCTCTGCGGCTTTCTGTTCTTTGCCAAAAGAAAAGGAGTGCAACTGGCGTTATTGGCCGCCTTTATTACCCTGACTAATTTCGAATTACACCGGGCCGGAGCCAACTGCCGGGTGGACATGGTATTGACAGCGCTCACCGTTGGCGCTCTATATTGTCTCTACAGATGGTATGAGAAGGGGCTTAAAGGTATTCCCTGGCTGGCCATTCTCCTGATGAGTTGCGGAACACTGACTAAAGGACCGGTAGGTACTATCATTCCATGCTTAGTTGTAGGCATATTCTTGTTACTCCGGGGTGTCAACTTCTTCAAGGCATTCCTGCTACTTTCCGCCTGGGCTATCCTTTCTCTCATCCTGCCTATCTGCTGGTACGTAGCTGCTTACCAACAAGGTGGAGAAGAATTCATCGCATTAGTGATGGAGGAAAACCTCGGCCGTATGACGAATACCATGAGTTATGATTCATGCGTGAACCCCTGGCACTACAATTTTGTGACCTTGTTTGCCGGATATGTTCCCTGGACACTGTTAGTCGTACTTTCCCTGTTCAGCCTGACTTACCATAAATTCAATATCCAGCCTGCCGCTTGGTGGAAACGTTTCACTGCTTGGATAAAGAATATGGATCCGGTGGATTTATTCTCTTTCACCAGTATTGTCGTCATCTTCGTTTTCTACTGCATTCCGCAGAGCAAACGCAGCGTCTATCTGATGCCTATCTATCCTTTCATTGCTTATTTCCTTGCCAAATATCTATTTTATCTGGTCAAGAAGCAATCCAAAGTCATCAAAGTATATGGAAGTATTCTTGCGGTAATCAGCCTGTTGCTGTTCACTTGCTTCATTGTATTAAAATGCGGGCTCATCCCTGAAACAATCTTCCACGGCCGTCACGCACAGGACAACATTAATTTCATGCGCGCCATACAAAATATCAGCGGTGCAGGAGCCTTGTTGCTGATTGCCGTTCCTACCGTCCTCGGTATCTACTGGTGGTTCTATCAACGGAAACATGCATTGAGCAACCGCTTCCTGTATGCCCTCGTCGTGCTTACCATGGGATTATACCTTGCATTGGACGGTGCTTATCAGCCGGCAGCATTAAATTCGAAATCCGTCAAATTCGTCGCTGCAGAGATCGAAAAGATTGCACCGGAAAGCGAAGGGACTATGTACGAATTCATTGAAGAAAGTCTGCATGCAGCAGGTGACCCTGTACATTACTTCGAGATTAATTTCTACCTGCATAACCGTCTCGACAACTTCTACCAAAAACGTCCTGCCAAAGGTTTCTTGTTGATCGGCACCAATGACGCAGAGAAATATCTTCCTGAATTTGAGAAAGAGGGGTATCAGTTCGAACAGGTTTACGAATCTCCTAAACGAGTGCTCCGGCAAATAGCCAAAGTATACAAGTTCGTTAAAAACGAACAGCCTGAAAAAACCGAAACTACTCCTATTGTTGAGTAAAAGGGACAGAATTTACCGTTTTTCCATGCTTCACAAGGAACTCTGCCGATTGGAGCATGGAAAAACTATATTCTTTTAAAGGCAAAAAGCGATCATCCATCGGAACGGCTTTCAATTTGCCATTGTCTATATGATAAGTAAATTCCTGCTGCGTCTCGTAATTATAAAGATACAATAACGTATCATTGCGTCCCACAATCATATTGTCGGCAGTATAAAACATACAGGGACGTTCTTCTTTCAGCAAATCCACTCCAAAATTATTCTGTAGATAATCAATATTCAACAGCCCCAATATCGTAGGCTGTATATCTACCTGACCTCCAAAAGTGTTTTTCTCTTCCGGATGAATACGGCTGGAGTAAATCATCAGCGGGATATGGTTATAAGATTCCGGCAGCTCACATTCGGCGTCTCCCACCAATTTGCCATGATCTCCTTCCAACACAAATATCGTATTATCAAACCAGGGCTGTTTACGTGCCTCTTCAAAAAACTTACGCAAAGCCCAATCCGCGTACTCAACAATCTGCGTCTCGGGTTCACTCGTTTTCGGATGGAAGAAAGGAGGTATCACATACGGCGGATGATTGCTGATGGACAGCAAAGTAGCAAAGAAAGGCTCTCCGGTGGCAGCCCGCTGATTCAATACCGGAATTGCATAGTCATACAGGAAATCATCCTGTACTCCGAAGCTATTCACAACCTTATCAGCCGGATAATTTTCTTGTGAGAACACTTCATCATAGCCGTTTGTCCGGAAGAAAGCGTTCATATTATCATACTGCCCTTCGTGCGTCATAAAGAAAAGGTTATAATAACCGTTTTCTTTCAGGACAGTAGGCAGTCCCGAATAGCGGGGAATGACAGAGCCTTTCATCAGGTTCCGTTTCA
>OGMQ01001075.1_pt1 | contig 13967 bp, 11 predicted proteins | sample 1573291 | NCBI WGS metagenome assembly OGMQ01 (sample SAMEA2582008, study PRJEB24529) | metagenome | biome: Human gut stool | place: China | collected 2011
CGCGGCCTACCGTTCGGCGGGCGTCAACCTCGACCGCATCCCCGTGACGGAGGGCGGCAGCCGCGACGCGCTCTGGAATCAGATCAAGAGCGACATGCTCGAAGCGACCGTCGTCCGTTACCGGAACGCCGGCGGCGCCGTCCTCACGAACGCGCTCTTTGGCGCCTGGGCCACGAGCGACCGCGCGGGCGACGTCTCCGCGATCGTCGAACTTCTCTCGAAGGCGATCGTCGAGGACGCCGAATACAAGCCCGATCCCGAAACGTCGCGCCTTTACGAAAAGATCGGCGCGATGCGCGCGAAGCTCATCCGCGAAGACATGCGCGAAGCCTTCCGCAACCTCGTCGCGATCCGCAATCTCTGAGGCTTGTCATGACGGAGCGCTTCGTCCGAACCGTTCTAGGTCCCTTCCGTCTCGAAGAGGACAAGGGAGCGCTCACGGCGCTCGAACCCGTCGACCGTCTCCCCGAAGGGCAATCCTTCGGCGGTGCGTCGACGGACCTCCTGCTCGCGGCGGAAAAGGCGCTTTGCGCCTACCTCGCGGGCGGCCCCTCGGACGTCGACTCCCTTCCCCTCCTTCTTCCCGAAGCGCCCTTTGCGCGCAAAGTCCTCGAAGCGATGCGCGCCATTCCCCGCGGCGAAACGAGAACCTACGCCGAAGTGGCCCGCCTTGTCGGACACGAAGGCGCCGCGCGGGCCGTGGGAAGCGTCTGCGCCAAAAACCGGCTTCTCTTCGTTCTTCCCTGCCACCGCATCGTCCCGACGACGGGCGTCGGGCACTACCGGCTCGGAAGCGACGTGAAGCGCCGGCTCCTCGCCCTGGAAAAGGGGGACGCCGACGCGTTCCGGCCCAGGACGGTCTTCGTCACTTCGGACGAAGCGAGGGCGCATCTCGTCCGTCTCGGCGCGAACTGGGCGCGACTCGTAGAGGAAACGGGACCGCTTTCGCGCCCCGTTATTCCGGATCTCTTCGAAGGGCTGGTGCGCTCCTTTACGAGCCAGCAGATCAGCGTCAAGGCGGCCGCCGCCATCATGGGGCGGCTTCGCCAAAACTGCGGGCCGCTTACGCCCGAACACCTTCTTTCCCTGGACTTTGAGCTTCTGCGCGCCCAGGGTCTCTCCGCCAACAAGGCGAAGTGGATCCGCAGGGCCGCGGAGCGCTTTGCGGACGGGGAGTTCGAGAGCGGTCTTCTCCTGCGCCTTGAAGACGAAGAGATCGTCGAAAAGCTCGTGACTTTGGACGGCGTCGGACGGTGGACGGCCGAAATGATCGCGCTCTTCACCCTCGGGCGCGACGACGTGCTGAGTCTCGGCGACCTCGGCATTCGCCGGGGATTCGAGCGCCTCTACGGACGGCCGCTCACGAAGGCCGAAATGGAAAGGCTTCGCCGCCGTGCGTCGCCCTTCGGAAGCGCCGCGTCGCTCTATCTCTGGCACCTCGCCTCGGGCGGCGGCGTCGCCGACTGACGCCCCGAAGGCCCAAAACGCTTTCGCCCGAAGCCGCAAGAACGTAGAATTGCGTTCTTTCCATTCTTTGAGCGAGCGCTTCATGTCCGACACTCCTCTCCACACCGCAGCTTCTCCCCGCCGCAGTCCCGCGCCCTACGAAATCATGGCGCCCGCAGGAAGTTGGGAGTCCCTTTCCGCCGCCCTGCAGGCGGGGGCCGACGCGGTCTACTTCGGCGTGGAGTCGCTCAACATGCGCTCTCTCGCCGCGAAGACCTTCACGCTCGACGATCTCCCCGAAATCGTCGGACGCTCGCGCGAGGCGGGCGTCCGGACCTACCTCACGGTCAACACGGTGCTCTACGACGAGGATCTGCCGCTCATGCGGAGCATTCTCGACCGCGCCAAAAGGGAGGGCGTTTCCGCCGTCATTCGCTCCGACGCGGCGGCCCTCTCCTACGCCCGCTCGATCGGACTCGAGGCGCATCTCTCGACGCAGCTCAACATTTCGAACGTCGAAGCCCTTCGTTTTTACGCGCAGTTCGCGGACGTCTTCGTTCCCGCCCGAGAACTCAGGCTCGAACAAATCGGCGCGATCGCCGAGACGATCCGACGCGACGGCATCAAAGGCCCCTCGGGAAAGCTCGTGCAGATCGAAGCCTTCTGCCACGGAGCGCTCTGCATGGCGGTTTCGGGGAAATGCCACCTGAGCACGCACACGCGCGGCAAAAGCGCGAACCGGGGCGAATGCCTGCAGAACTGCCGCCGCACCTACCGGCTCGTCGACGCCGAGCGCGGCATCGAAATCGACGTGGAGGGGCAGCGCTTTCTCTCGCCCAAGGACCTGAAGACGATCGGCTTCATGGACCGCATGGTGGCGGCGGGCGTCACGGTCTTCAAGATCGAAGGCCGCGCCCGCGGCCCTGAATACGTCCGAACGACGGTGGAATGCTATCGGGAGGCCTTGGACGCCGTGCTCGAAGGTCGCTGGACGGACGCGATGCGCACCGCCTGGGACGATCGCCTCGCGCGCGTCTTCAACCGAGGTTTCTGGGACGGCTGGTACCTCGGCGCGCAGATGATGGAGACGACGAAGGACTACGGCTCGAGCGCCAAGGAAAAGAAGGTCTACGTGGGAAAGTGCCTCAACTACTTCGCCAAGTCCGGGGTCGGGCACTTCCAGCTCGAGGCGGGAAGCCTTCGAAAGGGCGACCGCTATCTCGTCACGGGCCCCACGACGGGGGCCGTCATCGGGAGCGTGGAGGCGATGCGCGTGAACGAAACCGAGGCGGAGAACGCCGAGAAGGGCGCGGAGGTGACCTTCCGCGTCCCCGAGCGCATCCGAGAGCACGACCGGCTCTATCGTCTCGATCCGGCCGTCTGAAGATTTTCCGACCCGGAAAAAGCGAAGGGAGAAGCGTTTTGATCGCTTCTCCCTTCTTTTGGAAGTTCTCTAAGAGCTCTTACGGTTCCTGATCCTTCTTCCCTTCGATGAAGTCGGGACGCAGGATTTCGCTCTTCATCACCGCCTTCAGAGCGGAGAGGTAGGCGCGGCGGTCGGCTTCGCCGTAGATCGCGGCGATTTCACGACGGAGCGCTTCGACTTCCTCGGGCTTCGCCTGATTCAGACGGCGTTCGGCCACGTAGCCCACGATGTAGGCGCCGCCCGGAACGGCCGTGCCCGTGAAGGTCGGGAGCTGCTGCGACGGAATCGCGATTTCGCGGTTGGGGATGTGTCTGCCATGCTCTGCAAGTCCGTTTCCACCATCTATGCGATGACTTCCGAACACAGGATTCCATACCGCAAGCAGGGCAACAAACTTTATTTTCTTCGTTCCGAAATCCAATCATGGCTTATGGATTCTGTTGTTCCGAAAGATACACCCAAGCGCAGACGGAAGCCGCAGAATGATGAAATTTCTACGGATAATGAGCGGAAACCGGAGAGCAAGCCGGACGAAAATCCAAGTGAAAACAGCGCAATTTCCGCACAAAATTCCTCGGAAAATGTTGATGGGGATAACAGCAAAGTCACCGCTTCGGAGTGTGAGAACAAACCGTATTCCATCGAAAGCCGGACACATTCAAGAAGCGGAGCGACCATCTTTGCCGTGCTTTTCTCAAAGGAAATTGAAGCTGTCGGAGAGCGGAAATTTGTGCAGACGGCACGGAATTTCAACGGCTATTGGAGCGATTTCGGCAAGGGCGGCTATATCTTCAACTCGCAGCAGGAGGCCGAAAACTTTGCAAAAGCGATAAGAGGGAAAGAAGAAACAAACCGAATATCGCCCCAACAATCAGCATCGGGAAATGACGACTTGACCGCAACTCATACGGAGGGCAAGCCGTCAACCATGCAGGACGAACAGACCATATTTGGCGGTATTACCTCTTGTATATAAATGGCAGACACAGCAGAAAGGGGCATTTTAACAGGGGAATGTTTTAGGGCTGGCAAGTTAATGTTTTCGTCCACGAAAACCACGCCACCAATGGCGACCCGGCCACACAGGAAACGGCAAGCCGCAAATTCAGCCCTAAAAAACAGAACGGTTTAACGAATAAAAGAAAACGGATATGACATATCAGGAGAACAGGAACAAGGGAGGCCGCCCCAAAGCGGTGAAGGGCAAGGCTCGGACAAAGACCATATCCACACGGCTCACGCTTGCTGAGTGGAAAGCGGTTATGAAACGGATTACAGATGCAGGCAAGAAACCGTCGCACTTCCTGCGCGAACTGTTACTGCACGGCAAAGTCGTGGCGGCACGGACACAGGAGGACAGGCAGCAGATAAGGATGCTGGAGGGAGGATGCAACAACCTGAACCAACTGGCGAAGATGGCGCACCAACAGGGCTTTTCTCTTTTGAAAGGCAAAATCATGGACTTGCTGGACGAGTTCAACAAAATCATCGGGAAGATATGATGGGCGATTTGAAAAAACGGGCGAGCTTCGCCAGAGTGGTGAACTACGTGAACAACCCGAAAAAGGCAAGGATCATCGACAGCAAGGACGTGAGGCTTGATGACAACACCTCCATCGCAAGGAGTATGCAGGGGCAGGCGGACGACAAGCCGGGGCGCAAGCTGAAAAATCCGGTGTACCATATCTCGCTGGACTTCGCACACGAGGACGCGCCCAAGCTTACGGATGCCCTGATGGTCGAAATCGCCCGTGAGTATATGCGGCGCATGGGTATTGTGAACACCCAGTATATAGTGAGCCGCCATACCGACAGGGAACACCAGCATCTGCATATCGTGGCCAACAGGGTGGACAATGACGGGAACACCATCAGTGACAGCAATGATAATGTGCGTAATGTAAAAGTATGCAAAGCACTCACGAGGGAATATGGACTGCACTTCTCCAAAGGCAAGATGAACGTGAAGCGTGACCGTCTGCGTGGCAAGGACAAGGTGAAATACCAAATCTATGATGCCGTCAAAGCCGCCTTACCCCATTGTAACTGCTGGTCGGATTTGTGCGATAGACTGGCAAAACAGGGTATCGGGGTGAATTTCAAATACAATAAAAATGAAGGTAAAATCCTCGGAGTGTCGTTTACGAAGAATGAAATCTCGTTCAGCGGCTCACGGATAGACCGGAGCATGAGCTTTTATAAGTTGGACAGGTTCTTCGGGAACCAAATTGCCGAGGGCATGGAATGGAGGCCTCGTGTGCAAGAACAGCCACAACCAATCCGGCAGGATGTGGAATCTCACAACAATACGACAGATACTTTTATAAGAGAGCCATCACCGACTAAAACGGAAGCGGACGGCAACGGAAGCATCCCTGCTGAACCCGGTTCAAACATCGTTCAAGTGACCATCGGCGCACTCATGGAGTTGTGCGTGCAGCCACACCAAGCCAAGGTGTCATCCGGCGGCGGAGGTGGAGGAAACGAAAGCGGCTGGGGTGAGAATGACAACGAAAAGGACAAACATAAACCAAGAAGGAGAAAAAGATGAAGGACAACAAGCAGAACTTAACCGACCTTATCGGGGCATTGGCAGTGGACATCGAGGACGTCAAGAAAAAACTGGACGCAAAGGACAGTTCGGACAAGAACGAGGCATTGAAAAGGCTGGAAGCGAAGCTGGAGCCTGTTATACGGTTCTTCAATGGCAATGCACCGGAAAATGTCAATGCCATTTTCGGAAGCAAGGAAGCCATCGAGGAATACAAGCAATCAATAGGTGATGAAGCGGTAGCAAGTCTGCGGTTATACACCGAAGCCAACGAGAAGGATATGCGCAAATATGGAATTCCCACTATCAAGGAACAGCTCAACAAGATACTGGACCTGCTGACTGCCCATGTGGAGAAAGACAAGCAGGCTTCGGAACAGGTGCGGCAAAAGCAAGGTGTCATACCGGAACTGTGGCAGATAATCCGCCCGGACAAGGCAATAAGCGCAATAAGGCTGTTATGGAGCAAAGTTCCCGATGGCTGGCACAAGAACCCTTACGCATGGGCTGGTATCGGTTGTATGCTCGTATTCTTTGCCCTGTTTGCGGTCAGTTGGGTACAATGGCATGAGTACCGGGAGGAAAACAGACGGTTGAGAACGGTTGCAGACAAACACCATGTGACCACGGTTATGCTCAACGAACTGTACCCGGAACTGTCCGTGACCGTCGGGGCTTACGAGAAACTGGTGGATGTTGTCGGCGTGGATTCCACGCTGGCCATATTCAACCGGCAGGTCAAGATAGCGAGAGAAGAAGATAATCAATCCAAACGACAAAAATAAAGTGAATGGCATCTATCAAAGTAAAATACCGTCCTTCCACCGCAAGCGGCAAGGAGGGCAGCATATATTATCAGGTAATCCACGGGCGCATAGTCCGCCAAGTCAAGACGGACTACCGCATATTTGACACGGAATGGGACAAGAGAATTTCCTCTGTGAAAATCCTGTCCGAAATCGGCGAAAACAGGAAACGGTACCTCCGTGAGGTGGTGGAACATATCGACTGGGACACCAGACGGTTGAAAGCCATAGTCGCCCAATGCGACAGGCAGGGAGGAATTTATTCCGCTGACAGCATTGTCGAGAAGTTCAACGGGCAAACGGGCGAACAATCGCTGTTCCGTTTCATGCAAGGCATCATAGGACAGTTAAAGCAGCTTGGCAAAGTCCGTACATCAGAAACCTATACGGCGGCATTGGCCAGTTTTATGAAGTTCCGTGAGGGGCAGGACATTCTCTTGTGCGAAATGGACGGTAGCACAATGATGCTTTACGAGGCCTGGCTCAAAGGCAAGGGCATCTGCCCCAACACGGTTTCCTTTTATATGCGCATACTCCGTGCCGTTTACAACCGTGCCGTGGAAAAGGAGCTGACGGAACAGAAGCATCCTTTCAAACACGTTTACACGGGCATCGGGAAGACGGTAAAACGCGCCATCCCGTTGAAAGCCATCAAGCACATCAAGGAACTTGACCTGACCATGAAACCGCATCTGGATTATGCAAGGGATATGTTCCTCTTCTCCTTTTATACCCGTGGCATGTCATTCATTGATATGGCCTATCTGAAAAAATCGGACTTGAAGAACGGAATCATCACGTACCGTAGAAGAAAGACCGGGCAGCAGCTCACCGTCAAGTGGGAGAAGTGCATGGAAGACATTATAGCCAAGTACGGCGAGAATACGGCTACCCGTTACCTCTTGCCTATAATCACCAACCCATGTTCCGATGAACGGACACAATACCGTAACGCTATCTGTCGCATCAATGTGGCATTGAAGGAAGTTGCCGGTCTGGCAGGATTGAACATACCGCTGACTATGCACGTTGCCCGGCATTGTTGGGCGAGCGTTGCCAAAAGCAAGAACATCCCTCTTTCAGTCATCAGCGAGGGCATGGGACATGATTCGGAAGAGACCACGCGCATCTATCTCGCATCGCTTGACACAAGTGTGGTGGACAAGGCGAACAGCCTTATCCTGAAAGATTTTTGACCGGATATTTATGGTGAAATGTGTTGAGCGAAAAGACGAATCTCTTGATAAGAGTTATAGTTGATATTGCAAAGGTACGCATAATATTTCAAATACCGTGTTCAATCCTCATTTATAATGATATATGAAAGGCATTTTGTGAGAATTTGTTTTGCAAATCCGTCAGATTTTGCCAGTATAGCACTGATTATTAGAGCCCGTTCCTTTGAAATATAACTCTTATCAAGAGATGAATTTCAAGGAAATACTACATAAATTTCGTACCGAATCATTCACGGAAAGGGAGAAAGGTGCAAAGTTCGAGCGACTGATGCGCTCATGGTTATTAACAGACCCACGCTACAATGAACTTGAATCGGTCTGGCTATGGGAAGATTTTCCGGGGCGAAACGATTTTGGAGGTAATGACACAGGTATCGACCTTGTGGCCAAAACTGAATTGGGTGACTATTGGGCTATCCAGTGTAAATGCTATGCTGAGAATACAATCATAGATAAACCTGCTGTAGATTCATTTCTCGCCACTTCCAGCCGCACGTTCACAAACGAGGTAACATTCCAAACAGTCCGTTTTTCAAATCGTATTTGGATTTCAACCACAAACCATTGGGGAACTAATGCAGAAGAGGCTATCCGAAACCAGGAACCACCTGTTACGCGCATCGGTATGGCAGACCTTGATTCATCTCCTGTGGACTGGCAAAAGCTGATGGACGGTCTAACCGGCAATTCTGCACTGGTGGAGGGCAAGAAGCCTCGTGAACACCAATTGAATGCCATAACAAAAGCACATATTCATTATATGGCAGATGGCAACGATAGGGGCAAGCTCATTATGGCTTGCGGTACAGGTAAAACCTACACTTCGCTGCTCATTGCGGAACAGTTATTTGGCAACAACGGCTTGGTTCTGTTCATGGTTCCGTCTATCGCCTTGTTGGGGCAGTCGCTCAACGCATGGTCGGCAGATGCGAAGAAGCCCATTAAGGCTGTCTGCATCTGTTCCGATTCCAAAGCCTCACGCAAGACTACCAAGGAATCTGACGATACAGACGATAGCGTGGTTGACCTTGCCGTACCAGCATCCACCAATCCACAATCCATTGCATCCCAATTAAAGAAATATCGGGATCATGACGGCTTAGTAGTCGTGTTTTCTACCTACCAATCCATAGATGCCATTTCTGCAGCTCAACAGGAGATTTTATCCGAGACAAACGGAGAATACGGCGTGTTTGATTTCATTATTTGTGACGAGGCACACCGCACTACCGGCGTAAAAATAGCCGATAAGGATGAGAGCAACTTTATCAAGATACATTCCAATGAGAATGTACAAGGTCAGAAACGCCTTTATATGACTGCCACACCGCGTTTGTATGGGGAATCTGCCAAGATAAAGGCATCGGAAAAGGATTGCATTCTCTGCTCGATGGATGATAAAGCCATTTATGGAGAGGAATTTTATCGCGTGAATTTCTCATACGCCGTTCAAAATGGCTTATTGACGGATTACAAGGTGCTTGTCCTTACTGTTAGCGAAGATGATGTACCTGCCAACATAAAACAAGACATCACCAATTCTACCACCGAACTGAATTTTGACGACACATCCAAGCTCATAGGGGTAATAAACGGATTGTCAAAAATGATACATGGCGACGACCATCGCACATGGGATGCCGACCCACGCATGATGCGCCGTGCCGTGGCGTTCTGTTCAGCCATAGGCAACGAAACAAAAGCCGGAACGTCAAAATATGTAGCTTCGGTGCTTCCAAGAATATCCGGGAAATATGAAGAAAATCTTGATTCAGAAAGCCTTTTGCATACCGTTTCAGTAACGACACGGCATATAGATGGTTCTATGAACTCGCAGGAGCGTAATGGAATCCTGCAATGGCTGGCGGAAGAGTCTGACAATGAACGTGAATGCCGTGTTGTAACCAACGTGCGTTGTCTGTCCGAGGGTGTGGATGTGCCGTCTCTCGATGCCGTATTGTTTCTTTCTGCCCGTAATTCGCAGGTGGATGTGGTGCAGTCGGTTGGCCGTGTGATGCGTACATTTCACAAAGGGCAATCCGATGAAAAGAAGTATGGATATATCATCATCCCTATTGTAGTGCCATCCGATATTTCGGCGGAGGAAGCTCTTGACAACAACAAGACATTCGATGTGGTGTGGGCTATCTTGAACGCGCTCCGTTCACACGATGACCGTTTCAATGCGATGGTAAACAAGATAGCTCTCAACAAGCGGAAGCCGAACAAGCAGACCGGCACACCGTCTGTTACCATAGGCCGACCGGGATTGGGTACAAATGATGGAGAAGCGGAAGCACAACAAATTGAGAATGCAGAAATTGCCAGACAGTTGGAACTTCGTTTCGGGGAGATACAGGACGGTATGTATGCCAAACTCGTGGAAAAGTGCGGTGACCGTCTTTATTGGGAGAATTGGGCAAAAGAGGTCGGTCTTATTGCGCACAAATTTATTGAACGTATTTCCAAACTTATTCAGTCCGGTGTACACAAAAAGGCTTTCAATGAATATTTAAAGGGGTTACAGCGAGACCTTAATCCATCGGTAGATGCCGCCCAAGCCATTGAAATGCTGGCACAGCACATTATTACCCGACCTGTATTTGATGCACTGTTTTCAGATTACCAGTTTGTCAATAATAACACCGTAAGCCGTTCCATGCAGCGTATGATAGACTTATTGCAAGAACAGGCTTTTGAAAAAGATACCGAGGTGTTGGAAAGATTCTATCGTTCGGTAAAGACCAATGTAGGCGGTATTGATAATTTGGAGGGTAAGCAGACAATCATAAAGAACCTCTATGAAAAGTTTTTCAAAGGTGCGTTTCCGTTTACAGTGGAGAAACTGGGTATTGTTTATACACCGGTGGAATGCGTGGATTTCATCATCCGTTCAGTGGACGACATTCTTAAAGCAGAGTTCAAGACATCTCTAACCGAACAGAATGTACATATCCTTGACCCATTTACTGGAACCGGTACCTTCATTACTCGTTTGTTGCAATCCGGTCTTATCCGTCCTGAGGATATGGAGCGCAAGTATCAGAATGAAATCCATTGCAATGAAATTGTACTGCTGGCCTATTATATTGCCGATGTGAACATAGAATCGGTATTCCATGACATTACCCATCGGGAAACTTACCTACCATACAGTGGTATCTGCCTGACCGATACGTTCCAGTTGGCAGAGAAGAAACACAACGAGCTTTTCACGGAGTTCTTTCAAGACAATTCCAAACGGGTAAAGAAGCAGATGGCTACCCACGTAAGGGTAATTGTCGGAAATCCACCGTATTCCATTGCGTAACCATAATGGAAAATGTGCAAACAGAATTTGTCTTATCCATATCTTGATAAACGTGTGTCGGAAACATATGCTGTGAAGAGTTCGGCTACTTTGAACAAATCTCTTTACGACAGCTATGTAAAGGCGTTTCGTTGGGCTTCCGACCGTATTCCACAAAATGAAGGAGGTATTGTTGCATTCATAAGTAATGGTGCATGGATTGACGGAACTGGACAAGATGGTATGCGTAGATGCCTTGAAGATGAATTTACTTCCATCTATGTGCTGAATTTACGTGGCAATCAACGCACGTCCGGTGAACTATCGCGTAAAGAAGGAGGAAAAATCTTTGGAAGCGGTTCTCGTACTCCCATTACGATTACTTTCCTTGTCAAAAATCCAACAAAGAAAGGTCAGAAGGCAGTTATACATTATCACGATATAGGTGATTACCTTACTCGTGAGCAGAAACTCAAAATGGTAAAAGAATTCCGTTCCATTTCCTCGCAGAAATTGGAATGGAAAATTATCACACCTAATGATAAGGCTGATTGGATTAATCAACGTGATGGGTTATTTGACAATTTGATTCCATTAGCTCCTGAAAAGAAATTTGCTCTAAATGCTCAAAGTATATTTAGCACTTATGCCATTGGTGTAGCAACCAATCGTGATGCTTGGGTGTCTGGATTTTCAAAAGATAAGGTTACAAGCAATATGCGTTCTATGATTGATTTTTACAATCAGCAAATAGACGAAAATAAGTTATCAACAGATACGACAAAAATAAGTTGGACTGTGAATCTAAAAAAGGATCATGAAAGTAAAGTGAGACATAGTCTAAAAGAAAATGCTTTTGTGGAAACATTTTATAGACCATTCAATAGAATTAACTTGTATTATCATCGACCTTTTATAGAACGACCGGGGGTATGGAGACAATTATTTCCAACCAGCAGCAATCCCAATCTTGTTATCGCTGTAAGTGGAATTGGTCAACAAAAGCCATTTGCATCATTGATTACAGATAATATTTCTGATTTGCAGGTTGTAGATAAAGCACAATATTTCCCTCTTTATTGGTACGAAGAAAACAAGAATCCCCAAGCAACACTCTTTGATGATGCGGAAACAGACAAATATATTCGCCGGGACGGAATAACCGACTGGATTCTGAAAGAAGTCCGTAACCGTTTTGGAGGTTCAAAAGCCATTACCAAAGAACATATATTCTACTATGTGTATGGTTTACTTCATTCCAAGCAATACTGTGAACGATTTGCCGATGATTTGAAAAAGTCATTGCCACGCATTCCCATCGTGGATAACGTACAGGATTTCATGTCCTTTTATAAGGCTGGCAAAGAACTTGCCGACCTGCATCTGAATTACGAACAAGGTATCAACGAGCAGGTTGTTGGGCAAGATAGAGATTGTCTGTTTTTCGCTGCAATGCCTATGTTAGCTCATCGTGCTTATGGCGTTGATGTAAATGGCGATATGGATATTTGGCAAAACAACTGGACGAACGAAACATACCAATACTTCGCAGTTGATAAAATGAGGTTTGCCAAAGTCCGTGACAAAAATGGAAAACTCGTTGCTGATAAAACACACATCGTCTATAATGACCATATTGCCATTGAGAACATCCCACTTAAAGCATACGAATATGTCGTTAATGGTAAACCCGCTATCGAGTGGATAATGGAACGCTATGCCGTCACAATCGACAAAGCGTCCCAAATCAAAAATGATCCAAACGACTGGTCGCGAGAACACGAACAACCCCGTTATGTCCTCGACCTGCTTCTATCGGTTATTATGCTCTCTTGTCAAACAGTAGATATAGTAAACACTTTGCCAATATTAAGATTTTAATTATACCGTTTTGTGAGCTTAGGGGGCTTGAATCTAGTTTAATTGTTGGACCATTGATTTTCACGATGAGAGGTATTGGAAAATCAACTCCAATAATTAAAGCATCACCTTCTTCCAATATAGGAAGAAAAGAGAGAATATTTTCTCTCTGCTGCGGCAGATGCAGCACCTTCAACTGCCTTTTTATTTTGCTCATTAATATAAAAGAATAAACCATATTTACGGGCTTCTTTTGATAGGCATATCTTCTACCCTTTCTATCTATTTTCTGAAACGAGATATAATTATGTGGAAGCTCACGAAATCTGTTGTACATTTACTTTTAAATATCTTCATCAATTTTTGCATGAATAGCCTTCAGGTATGCATTGATATCTATCGCAGGAACAGTACCAATGAACTTTAAATAGTTTACAAGCTGAAGAAAGAATGTAAAAAGAGACACGTCCTTGTCGCTAAACTTAACCTCTTTTACTTCGCGGCTTTCATACACTTGTCTTATATACTTGCGATTATCCTCGATACTGCTGATTGGGGCTATGCCTTCAGGTTCTGTTTCGTTATAATCAACATAAAAACTGCCTGTATCACAGAGACATCCTAAATCCAATGTCTGTAGCCCTTTCAATTTCCTTAACTGCACTTTTACCGTATCGTTCCCGCTATATGAACTAGTCGTAGTTAAAATACCGCCAATTATCTTAGTTAGTGGTCGAGCGGCCGCAGTTTTTCCTGAGGCAACCATACCAATACTTGTTCTTTTCAGCGTACGAACGCTCTCAACTTTCTGGGCTGCATATTCTATATACCCTTTCACATCCTGTTTCACCTCAAATACGGCATACACGCTTTCTGCCGGTATATACATAAAGCCATCTTGTTTGAATATGAAAGGTGTGTAAATCGCATCATAAATGACTACGTCCATCTGTTCGCTAACATTGCCTGTCGAATCTATCACTATAGCCTTATCCACTTTATATCTGTCAGGAAGATAGGTTCGTAGAAACTCAATCCAATGTTGCTCCGTAGCATCACCTTTGCTACCGGGATGTTCAATAAATTCCCTGTTTACATTCAGGCTAGCCAGCATCTGGTTCTGCAAGCCATGAAATAAATCCCTTAAATCTATCATTTTCTTGTATTCTAACAATTGATTATTCATATAACAATAAAAGTTATGAGCACTAAGTCCATTACTTCTAACACTGACTATCAGTAGTAACGGATTCTCAATGGCCACTTCCTTCTCAATATCTATCATAGCCGCCAAATCTGTACTGCTATATTGTGTGGAACCATTTGGATGACTATGCCATTCGCCCACATA
>OGMQ01001082.1_pt1 | contig 13843 bp, 12 predicted proteins | sample 1573291 | NCBI WGS metagenome assembly OGMQ01 (sample SAMEA2582008, study PRJEB24529) | metagenome | biome: Human gut stool | place: China | collected 2011
ATAAATGACAAAAAGTACATATTTTGGAAGATGCATGTATTGCGGACAGCAGGCAATGCTTGAGATTACTGATGATGTTGCAGCTACATATGAAGACAGACCAGACGACTGGGATGCATATATTTCAGAGGAAGCAACAAAACTATGTAAATGTGAAGGTGCAAGAGCATGGTGGAATGTAGAAAGGCGAGTGCGTAAGGCAGAAGACGAGTGCCTGAAGCTTGCTAATAGTGAACAGATAGGAGAGGTACTGAAAGCTGCAGTAAGACCTGTTATGAGAAGTGAGTTTGATAAGCTCACAATCAAAGATGGGGGGGGTTACCTACAGTGTGTATCTTGATAGTGATGAACGCCTTCATGTCCGTAGAGAACATAAGGTCACAGAAGATAAGACAGAGTAAATAAAAAGAGCCGCTTGGAGAAGCGGCTCGAACCAAATCGACAAGTTGCGTAACAACTTGAATACATAATAAATCATTTTAAGAATAAAGTCAATATTTGATGTGAATATCAAGAAAAATAATGGGGAGAAATCCCCATAAAAACTTGATTGTATTAATTAAGTTAAGAACCAAGGAGACAATTTTTAATGCCATACATAAAGGAAATATGTATAGCGGGTAGCGTAATAACGATAAGACGATATCACACCCTTAGATATAACTGTCGAGGGGAAAGAAGGGAGAGCCGGGAGAAGGTAACAACAGCGGAATACAACTACCGCTGGATTTCCGTGTCCGTCACCGGATTCATTAACGACATCCGCGACATGATAAACTATCGCACCCTCTCTGACCAAGAGATACACGACATGGGGCTGGACGACAAGCACGCCGCTTTCGACGAGATACGCCAGCGCGACAACGTGGACAAAGCCAAGACCAAAGGCCTCAGTCTGAATGCGAGCCTGAATCTGGGTGCAGGCTTCAGGGCAGGCGGCGGATACACGTATATGAACACCGAAGCCAAGCAGTTGCAAGCCGACGGCAGTTACAAAGTGTCTCCCATAGACAAAAGCATCAGACACATGGGAAACATCAACGGCCAGTGGGAACATACCTGGAGCTTCTACCGCCTGAACGTAAACGTACATGGACACCTGCAAGGCGAACGCTACTCACAAACATACGGCTACGCCCCCAAATTCCAGCAATGGGATTTGAATACCCGCCACACCTTCAATCTGCAATCCGTGGTTCTGGAACCGGGCATAGGTATCGAGAATATCTTCAACAAGAAAGATGACCACCCCTGGAACAATAACTTCTCCACGCTCAGCCCGGGACGCTCGGTATACGTGAGTTTGTCGGTACGGTTTAAGAAATAAAAAAACAGCAATCATTTTTACAAAACAGTAATTACTTTTATTTATGAAAACATCTCTCCTTTCCCTGCTCCTTGCCATTTCTCTCTTCTGCTCCGCTCACGAAGGGGGAAACTTCGTGTCGAGCGATATGCTTGCAAGCATGAAACCTGGCGAAAAGGCCGCATTGCTTATGGTACACTTCGGCACGACGCACGATGATACACGTACGCAGACGATTGATGCTATCAATGCCCAAGCACGCAAGGCTTTTCCCGACCTGGAGTTTCGCGAAGCCTATACTTCGCGCATCATCATACGCCGCCTCAAGACACGCGGCGTTGTCAAAAATACCCCGCTGGATGCGCTACTCCAACTGCGTGGAGAGGGCTACACACACATTATTGTGCAAAGTACCAATATCATTGACGGTGTGGAAATGGAGTCGCTCCGCCGTGATGTGGAAAGCGTGCTGCCTTTCTTCAAGGAGATACGCGTAAGCACTCCTCTACTCTATTCGGTGGAAGATGCGAAAAAAGTAACTGATATTTTAGGACAACGCCTCAATGCTTCGGTGCAGCAGAGCGCAAAGAAAAAGGGTAAAGAACACTTCGTATTGGTAGGGCATGGCACTTATACGCCCGGTACTGCTACATACAGTCAGATGGACTATATGCTGAAAGTAGCCGGATTCGGTAACTTCCATGTGGGGACCATCGAAGGCTATCCCACCTTTGAAACCATGTTGGCACAACTGAAAGCGGCCAAAGCAAAGAGTGTGACACTCGTTCCTTTTATGTTTGTAGCCGGCGACCACGCCAAAAACGATATAGCCGGAGAATGGCGGGAGATGCTTGAAAAAGAAGGTTATACCGTTCATGTGCGCATGGAAGGTTTAGGGCAAATCCCTGAAATACAAAAGATATTCGTAGACCATATCCGTTTCGGACTGAAGCACCGCACACAGGGCATCATGGAAAAGAAAGCGGTATATGCGGCAGGGGAAAAAAACGAGTGAGAAAGTCACCTTTTCATGCCATAATGTGATAAATAGAATGTATCTTTGTAAACTGCAGGCGTAACACTTACCATGCTCTGCAGAACAGACAGCAATAAGTCAGATAGCAAATGAAACAACCCAAAATAATCATCGCCGGCATCGGTCCGGGCAATAAGCAAGACATAACACCCGCTGTTGTTGCCGCTTTACAGGAAGCGGATGCAGTGGTGGGCTATAAATACTATTTCCGCTTTGTCACTCCGTACCTGCGCCCCGATACGGAATGTATAGATACAGGAATGAAACGCGAACGTATCCGCGCCGAGCAAGCTTTCGAGCTGGCGGAGCAGGGAAAAACGGTGTGCGTCATCAGTTCGGGCGATGCAGGGATTTACGGTATGACGCCGCTTGTGTATGAAATGAAGCGGGAACGGAACAGTAACGCAGAGATTATTTCCCTGCCCGGTATCAGCGCATTCCAGAAAGCGGCTTCCCTGCTGGGAGCTCCTGTGGGACATGACTTCTGCGTTATCTCCCTCTCAGACCTGATGACCCCGTGGGAACGCATCGAGAAACGTATCATTGCCGCTGCCGCAGCCGATTTCGTGACAGCCGTCTACAATCCCAAAAGTGAAGGCCGCTATTGGCAACTTTACCGGCTGAAAGAGTTATTCCTGCAAGAAGGACGTTCACCACAGACCCCCGTAGGCTATGTACGCCAGGCAGGGCGTCCCGAACAGGAAGTACACATAACAACGTTGGAAGCATTCGACCCTGAAAAGACGGATATGTTTACCGTAGTACTGATAGGCAACTCGCAATCGTACGAATGGAACGGTACGATGATTACTCCGCGGGGATATTACCGGGAGAAGGTTGCGACCGGGAATACCCAGTATGGAGCTAGTAAAGGGCAGGAGATCATGATACGGAGCTTCCGTACCATCGAGAAAGAGCTCAGGAACCGGGACATTCCCCTCGACCATAAATGGGCGTTGCTACACGCCATCCACACCACCGCAGATTTTGAAATGGAAAAGCTGTTGCACACAGACGAAAAAGCAGTGGAAACACTATATCAAGGTATCATCGGGAAACGCATACGGACCATCGTTACAGACGTGACAATGGCTGCCAGCGGCATTCGTAAAGGAGCTTTGGAACGTTTGGGCATAAAGGTGAAATGCTATCTCGGCGATCCCCGTACCGCAGCAATGGCAACGGAGAAAGGCATCACCCGCACACAAGCGGGCACACGCCTTGCCGTTGAAGACCATCCAGACGCCCTTTTTGTATTCGGCAACGCTCCGACAGCGTTAATGGAACTATGCGATCTTATACGCAAAGGGAAAGCGCATCCGGCTGGGATTATCGCCGCCCCGGTGGGCTTCGTACACGTACAGGAGTCCAAGCACATGACAAAGCCTTTCACCGCCATACCGAAAATAATTGTAGAAGGACGCAAAGGCGGAAGCAACCTTGCTGCAACATTAGTAAACGCCGTTTTGTGCTACAATGATGCGGAACAGTTACGACCAGGACGAGACGTGTGAAACAACGATTAAGAATTAACGATTAGTGGTAAGCGAATGGTTATACAACGAAAATTTATCATTATAGGAACGGACGATAACCGGACGCCTTTCTTTCCGCCGGAAGTATTGGAACACATACGGCACGGGAAAGTATTTTCGGGGGGAGTGCGGCACAAAGAAATTGTCGGAAACTTGTTGCCGGATGATGCGGAATGGATTTCCATTACCGTACCATTGGACAACGTATTCTCACAATATGAGAAAGTGTTCAGCAGTAACGGATACGGACAAACGGATGCCGTCCCCCGGCAAATTATCGTTTTCGCTTCGGGCGACCCGCTGTTCTTCGGCTTTGCCAATACGGTGAAACGGAAATTGCCGGATGCTGAAATCAAGCTATACCCCTCTTTCAATTCTCTCCAAACATTAGCACACCGCCTCGTAATGCCTTATGACGATATGCGAACCGTTTCGCTGACGGGACGTCCCTGGCATGAATTCGACCGCGCCCTGATTGAACGCGCTCCCAAGATAGGCATCCTTACCGACCGGGAACATACGCCCGCCACAATCGCAGCCCGCATGCTGGAATACGGATACGACCGTTACACCATGTATGTAGGCGAGCATCTTGGCAACCCCGAAAAAGAACGCATCCGCCACATGACACTACAGAAAGCAACGCAAGGCGGATTCGAGCATCCCAACAACCTGTTGCTTTGCGCCACCTCTTTTCCCGAAGCCCGCCCTTTTGGTATCCCCGACGAACAATTCGCACATTTGGACGGACGTACCCGTATGATAACCAAAGCACCTATCCGCCTGCTTACGTTACAAGCGCTGGAACTGAACCGCCGCCGTGTATTCTGGGATGTCGGTTTCTGCACCGGGTCGGTTTCCATTGAAGCCCGGCTGCAATTCCCTCACCTCACGGTCGTTTCCTTTGAGGTACGTGCCGAGGGCGAAGAACTGATGAATATCAACAGCCGCCGCTTCGGTACGCCGGGCATTACGGCAATCACAGGCGATTTCCTGCAAACGGCGACCGATACTCTCCCCCGTCCCGATGCCGTCTTCATAGGCGGGCACGGCGGACATCTGCCGGAAATGCTGATGAAGATAAAGGAAGCGTTACAGCCCGACGGTTGTATCGTTTTTAACTCCGTATCGGCAGACAGTAAAAAAGTATTCATGGAAGGAGCCGGAGCCGCCGGGCTGATACTGCATCCGTCAGCACGCATCGCACTGAATGATTATAACCCTATTGAAATCATGAAAGCAACACTTTCATAAAATAACAAGACAAGCTATATTCATTATAAAAACAAATAACCTGTATGAAAACAGAAACATCCCACATAAAGACGGCCATCATGCTCGTTTCGGAAACCGGAATGGCTTCCGCCCGGCTGTTGCTCAAAGAATTTCCCGAAGCGGAGATTTTCACTCCCCGCTATGAAAGCGGATTTACGCACATCGAATCGACCGGCAGTTTCACTGTCAAGAATTTCAATCGTTACGACGCGTTTATCTTTATCGGAGCCTTAGGCATCTGCGTACGTTCCATCGCCCCTTGCGTGAAGGACAAGTACACAGACCCTGCCGTAATTTGCGTGGACAGCATAGGTAAACATGCCATTTCCGTCCTTTCCGGACATATCGGCGGAGCCAACGAACTGACCGAGACAGTGGCCGGTGCATTGGGAGCCGAACCCGTGATAACCACTCAAAGCGACCTTACCGGACTGTGGGCATTGGACAAACTTCCCCAACGCTTCGGCTGGTCTCCGACCATCTGTGTGAGCCCTTCCACCCACCTGCTGGCAGGGCTTACCCAAACTCCCGACGACCAGATGAAGGCGTGCATGAACGAGGCTATCAGCCTTTTTGTAACCGGACAGCCTACCGCATTGCTGTTGGAAATCCGCGACAAAGGAACCGACTGGATGGAAGCGAACCTTCCCCCTCATGTAGAGGTGTTCTATCAGATGAAAGACATCAAATTATCCCGCTTCAAGCTGGTACTGATCGTCTCTCCGCGAATACATTATATAAAGGACATACCGTCCATCTGCTATGTGCCGCGCGTGGTGCACGTCGGCATCGGACTTGCCCGGCAGGCAAGCCCCACGAGAAAAGTTGTGAAAGGCATTATAGAAAAGCTGGAAGAGTACAACATCTCCCCGCAATCCATCATAACCATATCTACGATTAACGTCAAGCGTGACGAACCGGTAGTGAAATCGCTCCAAAAGGAATACGAAGTCTTCTTCTATACGGCCGAGGAACTGGCGACAATGGACGTGCCCCACCCCAGCAAAACAGTGATGAAGCACATGGGTACGCCCAGTGTAAGCGAGGCAGCCGCATTGCTGTCCTCCGGAAATAGCCAACTGATAATGCCGAAATGCAAAGGCGAGAACTATACGGTAGCCGCCACCCTGGACATCTGCGCCCAGCGCCGGGGGCACATCGAGATTGTAGGTGCAGGTCCCGGCGACCCTGACCTTATCTCCGTGCGAGGACGGGCGATGCTGGAAAAGGCAGACCTCATCCTCTATGCAGGCAGCCTCGTGCCTCGTGAACTGACACTTTGCGCCAAACCGGGCGCAACAGTCCGCAGCTCCGCTTCCATGGATTTGGAAGAACAGTTTGCACTGATGAAAGAGTTCTACGACCAAGGAAAGTTCATCGTACGCCTGCATACGGGTGACCCCTGCATCTATGGTGCGATACAGGAACAGATGAACTACTTCGACCGATACGGCATGAGTTATCATATCACTCCGGGCATATCTTCTTTCCAGGCAGCAGCGGCGGCTTTAAAGTCGCAGTTCACCATCCCGGAGAAAGTACAGAGCATCATACTGACCCGCGGTGAAGGACGGACACCCATGCCCGAACGGGAAAAACTACATCTCATGGCACGCTCGCAAAGCACCATGTGTATCTTCCTTAGCGCAAGCATTGCAGAACAAGTGCAGGCGGAACTTCTACAGGAGTATCCCGAAACAACCCCCGTAGCCGTATGCTATCACCTCACCTGGCCGGACGAACGCATCTTCCGGGGAGAGCTGAAAGACCTTGCACGGATAGTAAAAGAAAATAACCTGACCCTGACAACCATGATTGTCGTAGGCGAGGCTATCGGCAATCGCAAAGGACTGTCGCGACTGTATGCACACGAATTCAAACACTTATTCAGAAAATAAAAAATGATATTAGTATTAGGCGGTACAACCGAAGGACGCATAGCCGTCCAAACACTTGAGGAAGCTGGAAAGCCCTTCTATTATTCAACCAAGGGCAATGAACAAGAAGTTCCTCTGCATAACGGCATCCGCCTGCAAGGTGGCATGGATAAAGATAGTCTGGAGTCTTTCTGCCGTAAAGAGAACATCTCGCTGCTGATAGACGCAGCGCACCCTTTTGCCGAAGAGCTGCACAGGAACGTCAGTGAAACTGCTGACATACTTCAGATTCCGGTCATCCGTTATGAACGCATTTACCCCCGTATAGAGAATAATGAAGGCATTGTATGGTGCGACAATTATGAAGACGCTGTCCGCCAAATAAAAAAGGAAGAAGTCTATATAATACTGGCACTGACAGGAGTAAACAGCATAAGCAAACTGAAAGCGCTATGGATGGAAAGCAGCCGTTGCTATTTCCGTATTCTCGACCGTGAAAGTTCACGCGAATCAGCGAGAAACCAGGGATTCCCCGAAGAATATTTACGTTACTACCATACCGGAGAAGACGAACGCCTATTGATGCAGCAAATACGCCCCGAAGCTGTCATCCTCAAAGAGAGCGGTGCTTCCGGCGGATTTTCCGAAAAACTAAAAGCAGCTCAGGAACTGGGCATTCGCATCTTTGTAATAAAGCGCCCGCCGCTTCACCCCAACTTCTTGTCCGTAAACGGGAAATACGGCCTGCGTAGAACGGTAGAGCAATACTATCCCGGCTTCTACCCCCTGCGCAGCGGACTCACTACGGGAACATGCGCAGCAGCCGCAGCTGCGGCTGCGATATGGGATATATTCAACATTCAGGGAACTCCCCGTCCCCCGGAGTTTGCAGTAATCCTACCCAACGGAGAATTGATAGATGTTCCTGTAGAGCCGCAGCAGAGATATCCCCGTTCCAGTTCCATAAACAACAATTGGATAGTGGAGTCGGAAGCCAGCGTCATAAAAGACGCCGGAGATGACCCCGACATTACCAATGGAATGCGGATAAAGGCGGATATCATTCTTCCGATCGATATAGATGAAAACAACGATGAAACATCGCAAAAAGATTTTAATATCATCATTGCCGGCGGAGAAGGAATAGGCATCGTCACCATGCCGGGATTAGGATTGGAATTGGGAGCGCCTGCCATTAACCCCACGCCACGCAAGATGATAGAAGACAATGTAAGGATGTACCTCGACTACGTCGGCATGCCTAAAATGAGCGATCCCATTGTTGTGACCATCTCCGTACCCGGCGGAGAGGAAATAGCCAAGCGTACTTTCAATCCGCGTCTGGGCATAGAAGGGGGAATATCCATCATCGGCACATCAGGCATTGTAAAGCCGTTTTCCAGCGAAGCTTTTATAAGTTCCATCCGAAAGTCGATGGAAGTGGCATGCGCCACAGGCAGCCCGCGTGTAGTTATCAGCTCCGGAGCAAAGAGCGAACGGTACATCAAGGCTTATTATCCCGAACTGCCGGCACAGGCCTTTGTCCATTACGGCAACTTCATCGGCGAGACGCTGAAGATTGCCGATAAGCTGAAACTACCCCGTGTCACGCTGGGAGTAATGATAGGCAAAGCCGTGAAACTGGCGGAAGGTCACCTCGATACCCATAGCAAGAAAGTGACGATGAACAAGGAGTTCATTCAGGACATAGCGCACCGGACAGGATGCAACGAAGATGTATTGACCGCTATCCGGAATATGAATCTGGCACGGGAACTATGGGATATTATCCCTGCGGAAAAACTGGAGACATTCTCCAAACTGCTGACAGAGCATTGCAAACAATGCTGCGCTCCCCTGCTGCCCGATGGAGAACTCACGATTTTATTAATCAGCGAAGACGGAAAAATATATGTATGAAAAAGGCATTGATGATAATGTACATGGCGGTTGCCGCATCGACCGCACAGGCACAATCTCCTCTCTCCTTTTATGCAGAGGCGGGAATCGGAACTTCCCGCCTCTACGGAAAGCACTCTTGCTGTGATACGCGAATAGCCTGCAAAGCGGGAATAGGCGCGAAATACGCACTGAACAAGACCTGGGTCTTGCAATCTGCTTTGGAGTTTGTATCCATAGGCGGCAAGGATGATATGGACTATGTAAAGAACGCCAAGATGAACGAGCTATACTTGCAGATACCTGTCAGAATAGCTGCAAGGTTGCCGTTGGGAAAAGATTACCACGCCTCGCTGAATGCCGGTCCGTACATTGCCTGCGGCGTGGGCGGGAAGACATCCGGCAGCATCCCGTATTATCACGACACCGGTTCTTCCGACGGGAACCGGCTTTTCAAAATAGATACTTTCGGCAACATATTGGAGAATAATGCCGGAAACAGGCGGCTGGACGGCGGTATCATCGTGGGAATCACATTTGAATACCGCAGGCTCATTATCGGTGCAGAGGCACAAGTGGGATTGGTAAAGATCAACCAGCAACTAAGGCAGGTAATAGACACGGAAGAATTCCATAATTACCTGCCACGAAATTTTGCTTCATTCTTCACCGTAGGATATAAGTTCCGATAAAGGAATGCTGCCCGTAGGGTTCGTGCCCGACACTTTCTTACTCAAAATGAGATTGCGTGGAGCTTCGCCAATAAATCCCCGATGCTGGTGAGACATATCGGTTCTTCACCGGGACGATGCAGGACAAAAGCGCCGCCGCCTTTCAAATCGCCCGTTTCGATGTAGGTTTCCGACTCCACGTTGCGGTTGGCAAGGATGCCGTTACGCTGCAATGCCTTACGCACCATGGCGTATCTCTGCCCATGCCCTGACAAACGTATCTGCATGGTATATTCATTATCTACACGGAACAATCCGGTTTCCAAATCAAACACGATACCTTTACGGGCGAAAAAGCTGCTAAGGCTGCCGTTCAGAGCAAGGTCCTCGGGAGTACCGATGGTGACGCCGTTCGCCTTGTCCATAAGCCAGATTTTGTCGGCTATCTGCAAAGCCAGTTCGAGGTCGTGTGTAGAGAGGAAAATGGTCTTGTCCGTCTGGCGGCTGAGGTGGTGCAGCAGTTGCATCATTTCCACTTTGCTGGGAAAATCAAGAAAGGCCGTAGGTTCATCCAGATAAATCACGGGAGTTTCCTGGGCAAGCGCTTTAGCTATCATGACTTTCTGGCGCTCACCGTCACTTAACGTATGTACCATCCGATGCGCAAGGTGAGGAATACCTACCAGAGCAACGGCTCGCTCCACCACCTGCCTGTCCTCTTTGGTAAGCGTACCCCAAAAGCCCGTATAGGGACTGCGTCCCAATCCTATCAATTCCGTAACGGACATATTGCGGATGTCGCATTTCTCTGTCAGCACTACACTGATAACGCGCGACAGTTGCTTGTCGGTATAGGACTCAATCTCCTTGCCTTGAATACGTATCTCTCCACCCAGTTTGGGCTGGAAAGCGGACAGAGTGCGGAGCAGTGTGGACTTACCCACTCCGTTAGCACCCAGCAGGCAGGTCAGCTCGCCACTGTTGATGCCTGCACAGATGCCGTCCGCCACTACCTTCACATCACTCTTACCGGGATAGCCGATAGAAAGATTCTCGATATGTATAGTCTCGTTCTTCAATGTTATATGTAATATTAGAGTTCAATATACTTGATATTTTATTCGTTCAACTCCCCTTTTCTCTTTCTGAAAAGCACGGATGCAACCACCGGCGCACCTACCAGCGCAGTTACCGAATTGACGGGCAACGCTCCCTCGAATCCCGGCATGCGGGCTATCAGGTTACACACCAACGCCAAGGCTGCGCCTACCAGCAAGGTAGCGGGCATCAATATGCGATGGTCGGACGTGTGAAAAATGGCGCGGCATAAATGAGGCACTGCCAACCCGATAAACATAATAGGACCGCAGTAGGCGGTGACAATGGCCACCAGCACTCCGGAACAGGATATGACGAGCAGGCGCGCCCGTTTGATATTCAATCCTAAGTTACGTGCATAACCGTCGCCCAACAACAACAGGTTCATGGTCTTTATCAGCAGGAACGACAAGGGCAGCAACACCGCCATGATACAGACAAACAGCAGCATCTGGTCACCGGAGACACGTGCAAAACTGCCCAGCCCCCAGATAACGTACGCCCGTATATCCTCTTCCACACTGAAATATTTCAATACACCGATAACGGCACTTGCCACATAACCTATCATCACACCGATAATGAGCAGCGTTACATTCCCCTTTACTTTTTGGGAGACGTAGACAATCAGCGCCATGACCGACAATGCCCCGATAATGGCAGCCACGGACAACGCCACCTCTCCCATATACCCCAAACGGCTCAGTGCCACACCGCCCATAGCACCGGACAGCAGTACCACACAAGCCACTCCCAGGCTCGCTCCCGAACTGATGCCCAGCACCGAAGGTCCTGCCAGCGGATTACGGAACACCGTCTGCATCTGCAAACCGCTGACCGAAAGCCCCGCTCCCGCCACCAATGCCGTCAAGGCCTGCGGCACACGGCTTTTCCAAAAAATATTGCTCCAGATAACTTCCTGGTTGCTCATCGTATCGGGATTGGAAGCCGCTCCTGTCCCCCACAGCAATTCCCATATCTTGCCAAACGGGATATGGACGGAACCCAACAGCAGGTTCAGCAAAAAGAGCAGGAAGATGGATGCCAGTATAAGGAGCATCAACGGCAATGCAGGTCTTTTCATTAGTTCAGTCGCTCGTAATAAGTGGGTTTATAATCGGGCAGCAGGTCGGGATGAAAAGCATGAATCAAATCTTCCAATACTACCTCAGGCTGCATGGGCATACTCTCATAGAAGGGTTTCTCACGCATATTGCAATAGATTACTCCTTTCTCGCGAAAAGCGCGAAAGTCGGCATAACGAGGGTCCAAAGACTTCAAGGCATCGTAAGAGAATGTTCCGTCGTAACTGTTGACGATGCGCCAATAGTCGGCACTCTCCGCCCTACTGTACACCGTCTCGAAATCCAGTGTCACACCGCCCGAACGCGGATCGTCTTTCAGGAAATAGTCTGCACCGGCATCCCGGAACAGTTCGGCAAGGAAACTCTTTCCGCCTACCGCATACCAGTTGCCGCCACGCATTTCACCGCTGAACACCACAGGACGCTTTTTTACACCGGCAGCCAATTCTTTCAGCTCGTTATACCGCTTCTCTATCCCGGCAAAACGGGCATTCGCCTCTGCTTCCCGACCGATGAACATACCGATGAACTTTATCCATTCAGCCTGCCCCAACGGAGTCATTTCCTTATATCCCAAGTGCGGCACCAGCGGAATGCCTGTTTCGCACATGGCGTCATATCCGCCCCGTTTGAAAGGAGAGATAAAGATAACATCGGGATTAATGCTCATAATCACCTCGTTATCGAAGTTCCCCTCAATCCCGATTTTGGATGTCTTGCCCGCCTTCAGACGCCCGTTCATCTCCTTATTGAAAAGATGGCGGGTACTGGTAATGCCCACCACATAATCGCAGGCATCCAACCGGATGAAGTTGGACAGTTGCAGGGAAGTCATGCAGATAACATGCTTCACCGGAGTTTCTATCACGGTATAATCGGCAGGAATACCGGCAGGCTTCGTACCCCTCGGAACCAAAGCATACCGAAAGGTATTCCCCTCTTCTTTTTGAGGGTCGTGTATGTCCACCAGACGCACATTCCCCGGCAGATGTTTCACCGCATAGCCTTTGGCGTAGACGGGAATAACGGCTGTTGCGGTATCCGCAACGGAAACCGCAACAGCCGCAGTATCGGAATTGCCGGATGCTTGCCGGGACTTTGTACCGCACGAAGTCATAGACACTGCACACGCAAATACAAGACCCATGAGAGGTAATCTGATCATGATTGTTCGGTTTTATATTTCAGGGCACAATATTCGGCAATTTTGAGGAGATACGCAAACTCTTCCCGAACAAATCGTTATAAAAGAAACTACAAGTTCATCAAATCGTTCAATGCCTCGCTCATGCTAGGATGTGTGAAGATGAAATCACGCAGGAAAGTATACTCCTGCCTCATCTTCATAGCCATCGCCACCAGATTGATTACTTCACTCGACTCCGGGCCAAACAGAGTGCAACCCACTATTTTATCGGTATCGGCATCCACTATCACCTTGAACAACCCGTCCGTATTGCCCAATGTACGGGCACGGGGAATGGCGGAGACGGGGAGTTTGTTTACCTTAATGTTCAAACCTTTCTCACGTGCTTCGGTCTCACTCATACCGATACGTGAAAGCGGCGGATCTATAAACACCGAATAGCTCACCGGCTCACGGTCGGACACCTTACGCTCTCCCGCTCCAAACAGGTCTTCGCGGAGAATACGGTAATCGTCCAACGAAATATAAGTAAATTGCAGTCCGCCTTTCACATCACCGATAGCACGGATATTGGGATTGGTAGTCTGCAAATGCTCGTTCACGATAATAGCACCACGTTCGTTCACCTCTACTCCTGCCTCAGGCAGATTCAATCCCGCAGTATTGGGACGACGTCCGGTAGCCAAAAGAATAGCATCCGCGTCCAATTGCAGAATCTTGCCTGTCACGGCATCCTGATAGACAACCACCGTACCTTCCACGGACTGCACACGGGCATTCAGGCAGAAAGTGATGCCTTTCTTTTCCAACACTTCCTGCACGCTGGCAGCAATGTCACGGTCTTCACGGGCTATCAGTTCGGAATAACTTTCCAACACTGTCACCTGCGATCCGAAAGAAGCGTACATCGAAGC
>OGMQ01001097.1_pt1 | contig 13545 bp, 9 predicted proteins | sample 1573291 | NCBI WGS metagenome assembly OGMQ01 (sample SAMEA2582008, study PRJEB24529) | metagenome | biome: Human gut stool | place: China | collected 2011
ATTCACGGAATGTGGCAACCGGTGAAGACACTTATTTCCAGTTTGATCTGGAGAACTACAGGAAAAAGGCAGACCGGGTTTATCTGAAAGGGACAGTGACTTATTATGCAGAAAAAGCCGGCAAGGGCTATGAACTGATCTGTCAGGGATCGGACGACGGGGCCAGCTGGACCGAGTTGGGAAAGATTGCCGGAAAAGGACTGCCCGGCGAAGCTGCGAAATATAACATGCATTCTGATCCGAACAAACAGGATGAAAAGGGAGCACTTCCGGTGCGTATCATCGAACTGGAGATTCCCATGAAGCAAAGCGGAGAGTACAGTCATTACCGTGTTGTCATGCGGATGGCGGGAGCTGCCTACTGGACGATCCACGACATGAATTTCTTCAATGGCGGGGAATATGTCGAACTGAAACCGTCTTCCTGCTTCAACAGCATCTGGATGAGTGCGGGCGATGCGCAGGAATGGATCTACGTGGATCTCGGCACTAAGGCCGATTTCGACAAGGTGATCCTGCACTGGGTGAACAAGGCCGTTCAGGGAAAGATCCAGACCTCGGATGATGCACGCAGCTGGAAGGATGCCGCTCCGCTGCCGGGTGGAGACAGTCCTACGGATGAAATAGCTGTCAAAGGAAAAGCCCGCTATGTGCGTGTACTCATGGAACGTCCGAAGGAGAAAGGTTCATATATGCTCAGTGAAATCGAAGTGATGGGTAAGGGTGGACTGACAGCCCGTGCCGTTCCGCAACCGGCTGCCGAAGGCAACAGCATCCGTCTGTCGGGCGGCAACTGGAAGGTCCAGCGTGCTTCGGAAGTGAAGGGCAATGGAGAAGAAATCGCTTCTGCCGGTTTCCAGACCGACGGATGGATTCCGGCTACGGTACCGGGAACCGTGCTGAGCAGCTACAAGAACATTGGTGCCCTGCCTGATCCGAACTATTCGGCCAACCAGCTGAATGTATCAGAGTCATTCTTCAATTCCAATTTCTGGTACCGTAACGAGTTTACGGTTCCCGAAGGTTTCATCAAAGACCGGGTGTTCCTGAACTTTGACGGAATCAACTGGAAGGCTCATGTCTATCTGAACGGCCGGAAAGCAGGCGACATCGAAGGCGCGTTCATCCGCGGCAAACTGGATGTGACGGAGCTGATTGTTCCCGGAAAGAATGTTCTTTCGGTAGAGATCATGAAGAACAGCCACCTGGGAGCTGTCAAGGAAAAGAACAAGCAGAGCACAGACTTCAACGGAGGAATCCTGGGAGCGGACAACCCTACTTTCCATGCAACGATCGGCTGGGACTGGATTCCTACGGTCCGCGGCAGAAATATCGGTATCTGGAACGATGTGAAGCTTGTGAGCACCGGTAACGTAACCGTCAGTGATCCGCTGGTAGAGAGTGTATTCCCTCTGCCGGACACTACTTCCGTGCGCCTTACCGCTCATGCTTTCGTGAAGAACCATAGCGACAAGGAAGTTCAGGGTGTGCTGGAAGGAAGTATCGGTACTCTCCGTTTTGCCCAGGAGGTTACTCTGAAAGCCGGCGAAGAGAAAGAGATCCTTTTCACTCCGGAACGCTTCGGACAGCTGAATATGGAACATCCGCGTCTGTGGTGGCCCAACGGATATGGTGAGCCTTACCTCTATGATGCTGCTTTCACGTTCAAGACCGACGGAAAACTTTCTGACAGCCTTTCTTACAAGACCGGTATCCGCCAGATGACCTTTAATGAGGACAAGGGTATTCTGAATATGTATATCAACGGACGGCGATTCGTCGGACGCGGCGGCAACTGGGGATTCAGTGAGTCGAACCTGAACTACCGCGGACGTGAATACGATGCAGCTGTCGCTTATCATGCCGATATGAACATGAACATCCTGCGCAACTGGGTGGGCATGATCGGCGATGAAGAACTCTATGAGGCTTGCGATCGTCACGGTATCATGATCTGGCAGGACTTCTGGCTGGCCAATCCTGCTGACGGGCCCCATCCTTATTATCCTGACCTGTTCATCACCAATGCCGAGGATTACGTACGCCGCATCCGCAGCCATGCTTCCATCGGTATCTATTGCGGACGGAACGAAGGCTTCCCGCCGGAACGCATCGACAAGGCCTTGCGGAGCATCGTGCGTGACGAACATCCGGGGCTGCACTACATCCCGAGTTCGGCCGATGAGGTTGTGAGCGGACACGGTCCTTACCGCATGCTTCCTGCCAAGACCTATTTTACACTTCCTGCCGGAAACGATAAGTTCCACAGTGAGCGCGGTATGCCGAACGTGATGACTTACGAAGGTTTCTGCCGGACTTATTCTGAAGAAGGCATCTGGCCTCAGTCGGATGAATGGGGTATGCATGACTACACTCTTCAGGGGGCACAGGGAGCAGCTTCGTTCAATGAAATCATAGCCGAAGGTTATGGCAAGCCGCAGAGTGCCCGGGAATTTACGGAGCTGGCCCAGTGGGTGAACTACGACGGTCACCGCAGTCTGTTTGAGTCGCGGAGCAAGAACCGCATGGGATTGCTGATGTGGATGAGTCATCCCTGCTGGCCTTCCATGGTATGGCAGACTTACGACTATTATCTGGAGCCGACGGCAGCCTACTTTGCCATCAAGAAAGCATCGGAACCCCTGCATATTCAGTGGAATCCGGCTACCGATGAAGTGGAAGTGGTGAACTACAGCGCCGGTACTCACAGTCATCTTACAGCCCGGGTACAGATTCTGAACATGGATGCCAGTGTAGCCTGGGAGAAAGAAACGACCGTGGACAGCCGTGAGGATACGACAGAGAAGTGCATCAAGCTGGAATTCCCCGAAACGCTTTCGGAAGTTTATTTCATCAAGCTGTGGCTGCTGGAGGACGGAAAGATCCTGTCCGACAATTTCTATCACGCCAGTCGGAAAGGAATCAATTATCAGGCTCTGAAGCAACTGCCTGAAGTGACACTCGACTGTCAGGCAAAGATGGCTCAGGATAAAGAAGGCAACTGGACAGCGACAGTCACTCTGACCAATCCCACATCCACACCTGCACTGATGACCCGCATCAATGTGGTTGGTGACAAGGATGGTGACCAGTTTCTGCCCATTCTCTATGAAGACAACTATTTTGCCCTGCTTCCCGGTGAGCAGAAAGAGGTATCTGTCCGTTGGAAAGATGTTGATACCCGGGGAAATTCTCCTGTGATCCGGATAACGGGATACAATGTAAAGGAACTGAGCAGACAATAATCATGTAACGGTTCTGACGTGTATAAGAGGATACGTGCATCCGCAGGTTCCTCTTCTATAATTTTTCTTATACCTTCTTGCGCTTTTTATACTGACTTATCTTAATCTGTTTATACATATGAAAAGTATATTTCAACTGATAACTCTTCTCTGCCTTTCTGTTATGGCAAGTATGATGGAATCTTGTTCCACAAAAAATGAAAAGATTGTTTTGGCATATGTCACATCGCATGGGGCAACTCTTCCGGACCCTGATCTTGTGACACACATAAACTATGCATTCGCTCATGTAGATTCTACATTCAGCAAACTCAAGATAGATAATGAAGGACGTCTGTCTGAAATTACGGCTCTCAAGCAAAAAGCTCCCCATCTGAAGGTGTTGCTTTCCGTTGGCGGATGGGAAAGTGGCAGATTCAGTGAAATGGCTGCAAACGAACAATACCGCCTGTCGTTTGCCAACGATTGCCGGCGGGCAATCGAACAGTTTCAGCTGGATGGTATTGACATCGACTGGGAATATCCTACCAGCAGTGCGGCAGGAATATCATCTTCTCCTGACGATACCCAAAATTACACGTTGCTGATGAGAGATCTGCGAAAAGCAATCGGTCCGGACAAACTCCTGACACTGGCTTCCGTATATAACGGCAATTACATAGACTTCAAAGCCATTGATCCTTATATAGATTTTGTCAATGTTATGGTATACGATATTAACCGTCCCCCTTATCATCATGCGGCTCTTTACCGTTCGCCACTGGTAGGAGACGGATGCGGTGAAGAGGCTGTGGAGGCTCATATACAGAAAGGAGTTCCTGTAGAAAAACTGGTATTGGGTATTCCTTTCTACGGGCATGCGGCTGCTCCATTGTCTGATTTTATCAGTTACGATGCAATCATGGCGCAGCAAGACTACAAAACCTGCTGGGACTCGATTGCAAAAGTCCCTTACCTTGCTGATAAAGATGGAAAGTTGGTTTGTTCGTATGAGAATCCATCTTCCATTACAGCCAAATGTGCTTTTGTCAAGCAGAAAGGGCTGAAGGGTATTATGTATTGGGAATACAATTCTGATGGAAAAGAAGGGAGCCTCCGGAAAGCAGCCTATGAAGGAATGCAGGAATAATATGTTGGTAGTCAAGGAGCTTCTATGACTTTTTGTGGAAACGAATGATCTGTTTCATGAGTTTCGAAACGTGTAAGATTTCGTCTCTTTCATACGGCTTTTGAATTCTCTTTGCGTTTTTTTTTTTTTTACATACACGGCATTGGATATCAGCCTGTTTATGAGTAAATTTGAACGTTTCTTAAAAGGAAGTATTATGAAGACTAAGTTGTATTTCTTGACACCCTTGTTGCTGTTTGCACTCAGTGCCTGCAACTCTGATGATCCGTCTTCTTCCGAAACGGATGTTCCCGCAGCCAAAGAACGGCAGGATATTCCTCTTACGCGTTCAGAAACCCAGTTGGCTGACCATACACTGGACTTCTCGCTGGCTTTGCTCAGACAGGCCAGTCTGCAGGAGGCAGGAAAAAATATGCTGGTGTCTCCTCTCGGCACGGCTGCCTTGCTCAACCTGATGGCTAACGGAGCTGAGAGTCATACGGCTGATGAACTGTATGCGGTTTTGAGTCCTTCCGGTGTCAGTGCCGGTGAATTGAATGATTTCTTTTCGAAACTCAATACCTGGCTTCCGGAACTGGATAACACAACCTCACTGGCACAGGCTTATTCTCTGTGGATGGACGATCAGTTCACCGTTCATTCCGGTTATACGGATGTGGCTCAGTCGGTATTGGGAGCAGATGTCAGACAACTGGATTTTCAGAATACCCAAAGTCAGCAGCAGCTTTACGACTGGTGCAGCGAAAAGACAGAAGGATGTATTCGGGAAATTGATTGTCCGTTGGCGGATGCGCAGCTGGTGATGCTTCATACACTTTATTTCAAAGGAGCATGGACTGATAAATTTGATCCTGCACAGACTCGGACAGAGACTTTCCGGGGGAATCTCAGGGAAGTTGCCGTGCCGATGATGCATGACAGACAGAGAGCCGGTTATGCCGCAACTGAATCATTTACGGCTGTCAGTCTTCCTTATGGTAACGAAGCATATTCCATGTTGCTGGTTCTTCCGGCTGCCGGGACAGATATGGCGCAGGCCGGCCGGGCATTGGCCGACGGAGCCTGGAAAGAACTGACGTCCCGGCTTTATGGGGCTCAGGTGGATCTGAAACTGCCGAAGTTTGAACTGGCTTATGATACCTCACTTATTGAAATGCTTCAGGAAATGGGGATTCACGATGCATTCAGTGGAGAGGCTGATTTCAGTGGACTGACACCCGATCCGTTGTATTTCAATGTTTTCAAGCAGCAGTCTGTTCTCAGGGTAGACGAACGGGGAACGGAAGCTGCTTCCGTCACCTGGGCAGGGCTTGACACTTCTTTGCCTGAAGGAGGTGAGGAACCTGTGGCAGCTGTCACTTTTGACCGGCCGTTCTATTTCTTCATTCAGGAAAAGAGTACCGGACTGATGCTTTTCATGGGTAAAGTGGAAGAATTGAATCCGGAATAAACTCATTTCTATACTGATTTCACCGGCTTGATGTAAATCATGAAAACTGAATAAAAATAATATTTTCTGTTTGTACGGAATGTATAATATGTTGGAAAACATATAAATTTGCCCCGCTAAACCAAACTAAACTAAAGATGTTGGAATACAAAACCGTAAAGTATCATATCCCTCAGCAGGGAATATACTTGTATGCTCGTACAAACGAAGGAAAGACGGAAATGATCGTTTTGAACAGTACTGACCAGGAACAGACATTGCCAAGCGAACATTACAATGCCTTGACAAATGGACGGAAAACCGGTACGGAAATTGCCAGCGGCAAGCAAGTGGATTTCACACGTAATTTGGTTTTACCGGCTCGCCAGTCACTGGTCATCGAATTTTAAGAGTCTCCCTCCAAAAGGAGACTGAGTGGACAGAATATTTGGAAAAGGCTGTTCCCGACTGCCGCAGGGCAGGGGAACAGCCTTTCTGTTTGTTACACTTACTGGTGGTCAGTAGTTAATTGATTGATTTCTGCTTTTGTCAGTCCGGTAGCCTTTGCTATTTGTTCCGGAGACAATCCCAGTGATTTCAGGTTCCGTGCAATAGCGGTCTTTTCTTCAGCACGTCCTTCTGCCAGACCTTCTGCTCTGCCTTCAGCACGCCCCTCTGCTCTGCCTTCTGCGCGCCCTTCAGCGCGTTCCGTCATGATGTTGTCACGCAGAATCACGATATTGTCCAGATGCTTATAGTATGCTTTCAGTTCTTCCCGGCTCATACGGTCCAGTTTCAGCTGCTCTTTCACCGTATCCAGTCCCGGAGCTGTGGCATGTTCCGGAACATTGCCTGTGTTCAGATAGTAAATCCATTCTTCCAGCGGTGTTCTGGCTACCCGGTTAAAGTCATTTACTTTCAGAATGTAATATTCCGGATAGAGCTGACTGACCTTGTCCACCTTGAATGTCTGTTTCTGGAATGGACTGAGTTCCAGTATGTCTCCTTCGTGAATGCCTATGAATTCCGTCTTCCCGTGATATACGAAATCTTTGCCGTGTCCCAGGGAGAAATATACAATATTCACGCTGTATACTTTACGCACCTTCTCATATCCTTCACCCCGGTTGATGTATTCCGTTACCAGTTTGGACGCACCGAACAGCATGCGTTGGAAGTACGCATACTCGTTGTTGTTTTGAACCTCGATGAGTACCAGCTCTCCTTGTGAATTTTCGGCCAGCATGTCCACGCGGTTATATTTGTCGAATTCATCCTCCTGATTGCTTTCGCTTTCCAACAATTTGTGGATGGTTACTTTTTCCTCCAGCAGGGTGGTAAGCAGTCCTTCCAATACCGCATAATTGGCCTTGTTGCGCAACAGGCGCTTCATGGCCCAGTCAAAACGAATATAATTTTCCATAAGGCAATGCGTTGTTAATTGTTGTTCTTACAAAGGAAATGAATAATTTGGTTTTTACCAAGAAAATGAATGTTTTAGTTTTTCTTTCCGTAGAGATCTCCCGGATTTCAGCAATGCCATTGTTATGGTGGTACAATCCCTGCCGTAATGACCGCACAGTTCCGCTGCAATGACTGCATAATTTCGCCGCAACGACCGCATAATTCCATTGCAATGACTGCACGATCCTGCCACAACGACCGCATAATTTCGCTGCAACGACCGCACAATTCCGCGGGGCGGTTATTTCGATGCGGCAGGATCACGGTAGCCTTTAAAGTATTTGCGGAAGAAAATCCACTGATAATCGATCGAATTGTTCCAGTAGTTTATGTTATGGGCACCCGGACGTATGATAAAATCGTGACGGATACCTCGCTTGAGGAGTTCCTGATGGAATTTCCGGTTGACTTCCAGAAAGAAATCTTCCGTTCCGCAGTCGATGATCAGGGAGAGCTCTCCATCCTGGATGCGGTCCAGCTGGGTCATGACCGTGTGGGCATCCCAGCGGCTCTGGTTTTCTGCTTCCTTACCCAGGTGGTTGCTCATTCCCCAGCTTTGGGGGAACGGACGGATGTCTACACCGCCGCTGGTACTTCCGGCTGCTCCGAACAGATCCTTGTGACGGAAGGACAGCCACAAACTTCCGTGTCCGCCCATGCTGAGTCCGGTGATGGCCCGTCCCTTGCGGTCTTTGATGGTGGGATAGCGGGAGTCGATCCAGGCGGTCAGTTCCCGGGCTACAAAGGTTTCAAACTGGCTTTCCGGACGTAGCGGACTGTCCCAGTACCAGCTTGCTTCTCCGTCGGGACATACTACGATAATACCGTCGCGGTCGGCCATCTGGGGAAGCTCCGGTTTGATGGTCGGCCATGTGAATGCATTGCCTCCGTGTCCGTGCAGCAGATAGAGGGTAGGACAGGAGTTTCCGGCCAGTGCCTGTTCGGGCACGATGACCACTACCGGAATGTTCCGTTTCATTTTGGGACTCGCAACGGAGAGGGTGTCCACCCGTGCAGCCTGGGCACAAAGGGCCGTCAGCAAGAGGACGGCAAGGCATAATCCGAGTTTTTTCATCGTCGTTAAAAGGTTGGTTTATGAGTTCGAATTTTAGGCTTTGTTTTTTGCAAAGGTAAGACGTTTTTCACTTTTTCAGGTGCGGATAAGGGCATTTTGTGGTAAAAAACGTACCTTTGGGGCATGAGAATACGATTGGAAGAAAACAAAGGAATCCCCGCATCCCTGCTGTGGATGCTGGCGATCATTTCCGGGGTGGCAGTTGCCAACCTCGGATGCATCCTGCCCCTGCTGCACCGCATGGGCGAAGATTTGCACGTATCCGAGTTTACGGCTAACCTCATTCCGATGGTTACGCAGATCGGTTACGCGCTGGGACTGCTGTTCATCATTCCGCTGGGGGACCTCTACAAGCGGAGGAACATCATTGTGATTAACTTTTCACTGCTGGCCTGCTCCATGCTGGCTGTGGCTGTGGCGCCCGATATCCGTTGCATACTGGCGGCTTCGCTGGTGACGGGTGTCTGTTCTGTCATGCCGCAGATCTTCATACCGATGGTTTCGCAGTTCTCGCTGCCGCAGAACAAGGCCCGTAACGTCGGGATGCTGGTGAGCGGACTGCTGGCCGGTATTCTGGGATCTCGTGTGATCAGCGGAATTGTCGGCGAATACTGGGGCTGGCGCACCATGTATTACATTGCTGCCCTGATGATGCTGGTCTGCATCTTTGTGGTGTTGCGCATCCTGCCTGACATGCCTTCCAATTTCCGGGGGACGTATCGCGGCCTGATGAAGTCTCTACTGGATCTGTTCCGCAGCCAGCCTACGATCCGCATGGTGTCGGCACGTTCCGGACTCTGTTTCGGCAGTTTCCTGGCGCTCTGGGCCTGTCTGGCCTTCAAACTGAGCGGACCTCCCTTTTATGCCGGCAACAACGTGATCGGTATGCTGGGACTCTGCGGAGTGGCCGGGGCACTGACTGCTTCCTTTGTGGGAGCCTCCGTCCGCCGGCTGGGAGTCCGTCCCCTGAATTTCATCGGCTGCGGACTGATGATTGCGGCATGGGCCGTGATGTATATCTTTCAGGATACGTATACCGGATTCATTGCCGGTATCATCCTCATTGACATCGGTATGCAGTGCGTACAGATCAGTAACCAGACCTGTGCCCTGTCGATGGCTCCCCAGGCATCCAGCCGGGTGAACACCATCTTTATGACCACCTACTTTGTGGGCGGTGCTGCGGGCACTTTCCTGGCAGGTACATGCTGGCATGCCTTCGGCTGGGCCGGAGTGGCAGGAGCCGGAGTCTGTCTGACGGCCTGTTCCCTGCTCATCACGTGTCTGGCCAGACACTGATCCAGGACTGCCTTTATGATCCGTAACCTCAAATTCTTTAAAATATCGCATGAAAAAATCAATCCTTTACCCCAAAGAATGGCTGGCCATCCATCCCTATACGGCTGTCCGTCCTTCGGATGCGTATTATGTGACACTGGCCAATGAACTGCTGGCGGCCTGTACGCTGACGGAGCTGCCCGAACCTTTCCGGCGCAAGCTGTGTCTGTATGTGGCGGCCTATGTGGAAGATGTCGTTTCCGGACTCGGACTGTGGAGATGTTTCACGAAGGAACATACTGCGCTTTACGGGAAGCCGCTTCCGTTCCGGAAGGTGCCGGCCGACTGGCTCTCCGATGAGGTGAACGAGGAAGACGTGGCGTTCCTCATCTGGAACACCTGGCAGAAAGCCACTTTTAGCCACGGCTTTGTCAGTCCCCTGCATCCGGACATTATCCGTCAGGCAGCCGCTTTCCGTCCGCTGGTGGAGCGGGCCTACGAGGAAGCTCCCGAGAATGAGGCACTGGCCGGATTCTGGGATACCTTTGCCACGAAAGAAGAGGCTGAACGCAAGCTGACCTGGCTTTTCGGACATACTTATCTGACGGAGCCGTCGATGCAGCCTTATATCGCCCATGTTGCTCCGCACGACCGTTTCATCGTACCGACCGGACCGCTGGCGCTCTTTCTGCACGAATGGACAGACCGCCTGGCCGCCGATCCTTCACGCTGGAAGGAAGTGGAAGGACTTTATACTTCCGAACCGGAAGTACCCGAACGGGTGAAGGAACAGAACCGCCGCAACTACGAACTCTTTACGGCGCATACACAGGGGCGGGAAGTGGCTTATCTGCCGGACTATGAGGCTCTGCGCGGTTTTCTGACCGGAGTGCTCCAATGGCCTGATGACGACAATCACACCCTGCCTCAGTTCCGTGCCCACCGCAACTTTGTCCTGCTGGTGAATCGGGAGAAGGGTATTCTGCTGGCCAAGGACGTGGCTGCCTGCATTGCCGACCCGGACAATCCGTTGTATCGTCCGGAAGAAGCGCGCAGGAAGGCTTTCCGCCTGCTCACCGAGGAAATGCTGTGTCCGCCCGACCTGTTGCACCGCTGCATTGCCAACGGCTGGTTGCCTGATGCTTCCCTGTCCGGCGAAGCGGACAGCTGGGTACAGGAGAATGCGGATTTCATTGCCCGCCACACCCTGCTGTACTACTACCGGGGAGACTGATCCGGAAATTATCCGTAACAGTGTCCGGATATCCCGGAAAAATCGTATCTTTACCCAGACTTTAATTTAAAAAACGTTTATTTGTCATTCTGACTTACCTCGTATTCCTGGCGGTACAGGGCCTGCAGGCACAGGTGCGCTTCGACAAGAAGAAGCTCTACAATGTCTGCTCAGTCAAGTATCCGGGAAAGGCCTGGAGCTATTCAGGTTCGGCCCCGAATGTGAAACTGGCCGCAGTGAGTGAATCGGACAAACAGCAGCAGTGGAGCATCACGGATCTTTCCGGCAGCTTCCGGCTGATTAATCCTTTTGAGAACCGGGCCGTGCGGGCTGCCGACAATGCCCTGGCACAGGTGGCTGAAGTGAACGGATCTGACGAAATGCAGCTGTGGCTCATCAAGCCTGTCGGCGAGTATGTGCAGCTGATTCCTTCAAACAAGGCGCAGTGGGTAGCTTCCTGCCGCGAAGACGGAACCATCGCCCTGGTGGATGTAGCCAAGGCCGGTACGTCGAAGGAAACCCTTTTCCGCATCACGGCAAGCAAGGTGGCTGCTCCGGCTTCTGCTTCCGGTGCTGCACGCGAGAAGGTGTACTGGGAAGACGAAACCCGTTTCGAGGAAAACAAGGAAAAGGGCCATGCCACTTATATTCCTTATTTCAGCGAACAGGAAATGCTGGCCGACAAGGAGTTTTACGCCACTCCGTGGGTGTACAACCAGAGCAAGGCCATGATGCTGCTCAACGGCGACTGGTACTTCAACTTCGTGCCGCAGCCGTCTGAACGTCCGCTGGATTTCTATAAAGAAGACTATGATGTCAGCAGCTGGGCTACGATTCCTGTTCCCTCCAACTGGGAAATGCAGGGATATGACCGTCCCATCTACTGCAATGTGGAGTATCCGCACTCCAACACACCGCCCTATATCGATGCCCGCAAGGGATTCAATGACGGCGGAAAGAACTACGGCATCAATCCCGTGGGCTCTTACGTCCGCTATTTCAACCTGCCCGAAGGCTGGGATAAACAGCGCACTTTCATCCAGTTCAACGGTATCTACAGTGCCGCATTGGTTTACCTGAACGGAAAGTACGTGGGCTATACCCAGGGTTCCAACAACGTGGCTGAATTTGACCTGACTTCATATCTCCGTCCGGGACAGAACAAACTGGCCGTACAGGTGTTCCGCTGGAGCGACGGCTCTTACCTGGAATGTCAGGACATGTTCCGTATGAGCGGTATCTTCCGCGATGTTTATCTCTATAACACACCGCTGGTGAGCGTGCGCGATCATTACATTACTTCCCGTCTGGATGCTTCGGCTGATTACCGTCAGGGAGAAATGCAGGTGGAACTGACGCTCGACAACCGGGGACGTCTGAAAGGCGAAAAGGAACTTGTTGTCCGTCTGTCGGATCCGTCGGGCAAGGTAGTGGCTGAAACCGAACAGACCGTGCGTTTCTCTGAACGTGAAACAACCTGCAAGGTTAAGACTGACTTCCGCGTGAAGAACCTCAGCCTGTGGACAGCAGAAACACCGAACCTCTATACGGTGAGCGTTATCCAGCGTGCTGGAGGCAAGGACGAAATGGCCTTCTCTACCAAATATGGTTTCCGCGACATCGAAGTACGCGGTCCGCTGGTATATATCAACGGCAAGCGCGTCTTCTTCAAGGGTGTGAACCGCCACGACAGCCATCCGCTCTACGGACGTGCCGTAACGGTGGAATCCATGCTGCAGGATGTGCTGCTGATGAAGCGCAATAACATCAATACCATCCGTACCTCACACTATCCCAACGCGTCGAAGATGTATGCCATGTTCGACTATTACGGACTCTATACCATGGATGAGGCCGATCTGGAAGACCATGCCAACCAGTCCATCAGTGACATGCCGTCATGGATTCCGGCCTTTGTGGACCGCATCGACCGCATGGTGCTGCGTGACCGCAACCATCCGAGTGTGATCTTCTGGAGTCTGGGCAATGAATGTGGAGGCGGTAACAACTTCCAGGCCTGCTACGATGCAGCCAAGCGCCTTGATCCCCGTCCCGTACACCACGAAAGCACCCGCGACGGCAAGGAATTCGGCGGTAACCGTTTCAGTGACCTCTACTCGAAGATGTATCCCAGCATGGGCTGGATGGATCAGTATGTCAACTCGTTCGACAAGCCGATGTTCATCTGCGAATATGCACATGCCATGGGTAATGCCATCGGTAACCTGACTGAATACTGGAACAGCATCGAAAGCAGCCGCAGCAGCAGCGCCGCAGCGGTCAGCAGTAAGGTATTTTTCAGGATCTGACGGCCAGTGAACAAAAAATCACCCTCCGCTCCAAGAATCCGGAGCGGAGGGCGGCAGTATGCAGAAAATGGATGCCAGCCTGCGCAAGCTGGCGGGCCTGCCCATCCCCAAAGAGACCCAGCTGCTGCCCGGCCACGGGGATTTTTCCATGGGGCAGGAGCTGGACAATAACTTCTATCTCCGGCAGGCGCTCCGGAACGCAAAGGCGGAATAAAACATGAAAATATATATCACAGGCCTGCCCTCCGGCTACGAGGTGGAGCATCTGGTCCGGCTGTTTTACCCAATGGCACCGCTCACCCTGACCCCGCCCGAAGCCGGGGAGGACTGTGTGTGGGCCGAGCGGAAACCGGACGGTCTGCTGGCACTGGTGCGGGAGCAC
>OGMQ01001103.1_pt1 | contig 13501 bp, 8 predicted proteins | sample 1573291 | NCBI WGS metagenome assembly OGMQ01 (sample SAMEA2582008, study PRJEB24529) | metagenome | biome: Human gut stool | place: China | collected 2011
TGGCAAAAACTGGGTTCCAACCCCACCATTGTCTGTGATACAGGACATAACACCGGAGGTATCCGCTATATCGTGGAGCAACTCCGTAACCACCCGGATAATACGATCCTTATCGGTATCGGATTGGTAAACGACAAAGACATCAGCGGAGTACTCGCCATGCTTCCCAAAGAAGCCCGCTACTACTTCACTCAAGCCAGTGTACAGCGTGCACTTCCGGCCGACAAGGTGAAAGAACTGGCCGCATCCCATGGCCTGAAAGGAGAAAGTTATCCGGATGTAGCCACAGCACTGAAAGCTGCCCAAAGTGAAGCTACGGAAAAAGACTTCATCTTTGTAGGCGGAAGCAGTTTCATTGTGGCCGATTTATTATCTTTAAATAAATAACGCGATTTCTTTTCAAACAAAATGTTTGGGTATTTTGAATAAAATCTTTTTATTTGCATAGAAATTTCATTGTACAAATTAAACATTTTAATATATGAATGACACATTTTACAAAGAAGACAATTTAAGCGGCCTCAAAAGGGCTGACTTTCAGAAGACAATTGAGGGGAAACAAACGGATCTGTTTATACTCTCCAACGATAAAGGTGCTGAAGTAGCCATCACCAATTATGGAGGAGCCATTGCCGCATTGATGGTTCCCGACCGAAACGGAAAACTGGCCAATGTGGTACAGGGACACGATTCCATTGAAGGAGTCATCAACAGCCCGGAACCTTTCCTCAGCACACTGATCGGACGTTACGGTAACCGTATTGCCAAAGGAAAGTTCCAACTTGGCAACAAAGAATACAAGCTGACCATCAATAACGGACCCAACTCCCTGCACGGAGGACCTACCGGTTTTCACGCACGCGTATGGGATGCAGAACAGACCAGCAAGCAAAGCCTGACTCTTCGCTATCTTTCACGCGACGGAGAAGAAGGATTCCCCGGAAATCTGGATGTAACGGTTGTATATACATTCACCAACCAGAATGAACTGGTAATTACTTATTCAGCCATTACCGACCAACGGACTATCGTCAATCTTACACACCACGCATTTTTCAATCTGGCAGGACTTGCCAATCCCACTCCGAGCGTGGAAAACAACATCGTCACTATCAACGCAGACTTTTATATCCCCATGGATGAAGTTTCCATCCCGACCGGCGAAATCGCCAAAGTGGAAGGAACTCCTATGGACTTCCGCACACCGCACACAGTGGGAAGCCGCATCAATGAACCATTCCAGCAGCTGGTTTACGGAGCCGGTTATGACCATTGCTACGTGCTGAACAAGAAGGAACCCGGTACGCTGACCTTCGCAGCCAAATGTGTGGAACCGGAAAGCGGACGCAGTCTGGAAGTATATACCACTGAACCGGGCGTACAAGTCTATACACACAACTGGGCCAACGGTTTCAGCGGCTGGCACGGAGCAACCTTCCCCAAACGGAGTGCTATCTGCTTCGAAGCACAACATTTCCCGGATTCTCCCAATAAGGGACATTTCCCGCCGGTTATCCTGAACCCGGGCGACACCTATCATCAGGTCACTATTTACAAATTTGGCGTAGAAGAATAATCGAAACTAACCTTTAATAACAACTTATAATTATTTAAAAGAATGAATCAACAAAAACAAAACGGTAATCTCATTGCAATTGTTGCCATGTGCTTCCTCTTTGCAATGATTTCCTTCGTAACCAATCTGGCCGCTCCTTTCGGTACCATTTGGAAAAACCAATATGCAGGAGCAAACACCCTGGGTATGATGGGAAACATGATGAACTTCCTGGCCTATCTGTTCATGGGTATTCCTGCCGGAAACATGCTGGTCAAGATCGGTTATAAGAAAACTTCACTGACTGCCATGGCTGTCGGTTTCGTAGGCTTGCTGGTACAGTATCTGTCCAGTACTTTCGGCGCAGAAACCGAAGTATTCGCACTGGGAGAATATTCCATCAAGATGAACTTCATCATCTATTTGCTGGGTGCTTTCATCTGCGGTTTCAGTGTATGTATGCTGAACACGGTAGTAAACCCGATGCTGAACCTTCTGGGAGGCGGCGGTAACAAAGGTAACCAGCTGATCCAGCTGGGTGGTGCTGTCAACTCACTTTCTGCTACGCTGACACCGCTCTTCGTAGGTGTATTGATCGGAACCGTAACTCCGAAAACTGCCATGACAGACGTTGTGCCCCTGCTCTTCATCGCCATGGGTGTATTCGCTGTAACCTTTATCATCATTTCATTTGTAAGCATTCCGGAACCTCACCTGAGAAAAGGTAAAGTAGAAAAGGTTAAATTCTCACACAGCCCCTGGAGCTTCCGTCACACCGTATTGGGCGTTATCGGTATCTTCATTTATGTAGGTATTGAAATCGGTATCCCGGGTACCCTGAACTTCTACCTGGCTGACTCAAGCGACAAGGGAGCCGGTATCCTGGCCAATGGTGCAGCCATCGGTGGTGCCATCACTGCAATCTACTGGCTGCTGATGCTGGTAGGCCGTCTGGCCAGTAGTGTGAGCAGCGGTAAAGTTTCTACCCGTACTCAGCTGATTGCCGTTTCTACAACAGCTATTCTTTTCACTCTGATCGCTATCTTCACTCCGAAGAATGTGGGTATCAACGTACCGACCATGGTATACGATCCGGTTGCAAAGACAACGGAAATCCTGACTAATGCCGGCATGCCTGCCAATGAAATCAGCGCATTTATCGCCAACCCGTCTGAAGAAAGCCTTTCTGCACAGGCAGAACTGCTGAGTGCTTCTCACATGACACCGGCTGACGTGATGCGTTCTCTGGAAACTCCGAAAGTTCCTATCAGTGCACTGTTCCTCGTACTTTGCGGTCTCTGCACATCTATCATGTGGGGAGGTATCTTCAATCTTGCCGTTGAAGGTCTTGGCAAATACACCGCACAGGCATCAGGTATCTTTATGATGATGGTTGTGGGTGGCGGTATCTTCCCGTTGCTCCAGCAGGTCATCTCCGATGCAGTCGGCTATATGGCCAGCTACTGGCTGATCATCTTCATGCTGGCTTACCTGCTGTTCTACGGACTGGTAGGCTGCAAAAATGTCAACAAGGATATCCCCGTTGAATGATCCTAAAAACGAACCAATTGAAAATTAACCCTTAAATACATTATCATTATGGACATTGAATTTGTAAGAAGCCGCTTCATTAAGCATTTCGACGGTACAACAGGCTCAGTATATGCATCTCCGGGACGTATTAACTTGATTGGTGAACACACCGACTACAACGGTGGATTCGTATTCCCCGGCGCAGTAGATAAAGGTATGATTGCAGAAATCAAACCTAACGGAAAAGACAAAGTTTGCGCTTACTCTATCGACCTGAAAGACTATGTAGAATTCGGTCTGAACGAAGAAGACGCTCCGAAAGCAAGCTGGGCACGCTACATCTTCGGCGTATGCCGTGAAATGATCAAGCGTGGTGTAGACGTAAAAGGATTCAATACAGCTTTCGCCGGTGATGTTCCTCTGGGTGCAGGTATGTCATCTTCTGCAGCGCTGGAATCTACTTACGCATTCGCTTTGAATGATTTGTTCGGCGACAACAAGATCGACAAATTCGAACTGGCAAAGGTGGGACAGGCTACAGAACACAACTACTGTGGTGTTAAATGTGGTATCATGGACCAGTTTGCTTCTGTATTCGGTAAGGAAGGCAGCCTGATCCGTCTGGATTGCCGTTCACTGGAATACCAGTACTTCCCGTTCAAACCCGAAGGATACCGTCTGGTATTGGTTGACTCTGTTGTTAAACACGAACTGGCTTCTTCAGCATACAACAAACGTCGTCAGAGCTGCGAAAATGTAGTGGCTGCCATCAAGAAGACACATCCGGAAGTAGAATTCCTGCGCGACTGCAACATGGAAATGCTGAATGCTGTCAAAGGTGAAGTAAGCGAAGAAGACTACATGCGTGCTGAATACGTGATCGAAGAAATCCAGCGTGTACTTGATGTATGCGATGCGCTGGAAAAAGGTGATTATGAAACCGTAGGTCAGAAGATGTATGAAACTCACCACGGCATGAGCAAGCTTTACGAAGTAAGCTGCGAAGAACTGGATTTCCTGAACGATATCGCATTCGACTGCGGCGTAACCGGCTCACGCGTTATGGGAGGCGGCTTCGGCGGATGTACCATCAACCTGGTAAAGAATGAACTGTATGAAACATTCATCACAACTGCCAAAGAACGCTTCAAAGAAAAATTCGGACGCAGCCCGAAAGTTTACGATGTAGTGATCAGCGACGGTTCACGCAAACTCTGCTAATTACTTTTCACTCCTTTCCCGCATCCCGCTCCGGGATGCGGTCACACGGATTGACTCAGGCCATCATAAAGCCCGCGTTAATCCGTGTTTCTTTTTCCATAATCTGAAAACTTCCTTTGCGCATCTGTGCAGAAAGATGTACATTTGCGGGAAAGATGACTAAACCTTTTGAAGAATGAAAATAACGATCGTTTCGGGAGCACGCCCGAACTTCATGAAGATAGCTCCGATCTGCCGTGCGATTCAGAACGCCGGAGCGAACGGAAAGAACATTTCTTACCGTCTCGTTTATGCTGGACCGGAAGATGATCCAAGTCTGGAAGAATCTCTGTTCTTCGATCTGGGTATGGAAAAACCCGATGCATATCTGGGAGTCAGCGGACAGGATTATTCCCAGATTGCTGCAGCCGTCATGCTTGCCTTCGAAAAGGAACTGGACAATCATCCGGCGCAAGTGGTACTGGTAGTGGATGATCTGACAGCCGCCATGAGTTGTGCCATCGTTGCCAAGAAACAAGGCATCAAGGTAGCACATCTCGTAGCCGGAACCCGTTCTTTCGATATGAAAATGCCGAAAGAAGTCAACCGCATGATTACAGACGGACTATCCGACTATCTGTTCACAGCCGGCATGGTTGCCAACCGCAACCTGAACCAGACGGGAACGGAAAGCGAAAACGTATATTATGTAGGCAACATTCTGATTGATGCCATCCGCTATAACCGGAACCGCTTGCTCAAACCGATATGGTTCTCCGTCCTGGGACTGCAAGAAGGAAATTATCTCCTATTTACTCTCAACCGTCGTGTATTACTCGGCAATAAGGAGAATCTGCGTCAGTTGATGAAAACAATCATCGACAAGTCCGCCGGTATGCCTATCGTTGCACCGCTACATACCTACGTACGTAATGCCATTAAAGAGTTGGACATCGAAGCTCCGAATCTCCATATCATGCCACCGCAGAACTACCTATTCTTCGGTTATCTGATAAACAAGGCGAAAGGAATCATAACAGATTCGGGAAACGTAGCCGAAGAAGCGACCTTCCTGGGTATTCCTTGTATCACACTCAACACGTATGCCGAACATCCGGAAACGTGGCGCATGGGAACCAACGAACTTGTCGGAGAAGATCCTGCCCTGCTTGCCAAAACCATGGATACACTGATGCACGGTGAATGGAAACGTGGCGAACTTCCCGAACGTTGGGACGGACGTACCGCAGAGCGTATTGTACAGATACTTACGAGCAAATAACATTTACCCGGCATGTTCCATTCCGTTTCCCGGCATGGGACTGTTAGTTTCACGCCTTGAAACTAATAGTTTCACACCGGGAAACAAAGTGTTTCACACCGAGAAACCAACAGTTTCATGCCGGGAAACAAAAAGTTTCAAGGGTCGAAACAAAAAGTGCCCTACAACGGGAGCAAAGGTTTCAAATACCGAAACCGGGAGAACGAAATGCGGAAACGCCCTTATCAAAAGGATTAACAGCGGGATGTTCCTTGAATTATCGGACGATATATGCTTGTAAACAACAAAAAACGATGGGTAAAAAAAGTTATATATTCTGTTATCCTTAGAGTTATTTGTTAACTTTGCAGCCCTACTACGAACGTTATGATACAACGATATAACAAAATACTTATACTGTTCTTACTCGTATTGGTAGCTTCCAATGCTTTTGCGCAGCAAATTAAAGGGGTAGTCACTGATTCGGTTACCCACGAGCCATTGATGTATATCTCTGTTTACTACCAAGAAAAGAGAGATATGGGTACCATCACCAATATTGACGGAGAATACAGTCTTGAAGCCCGCAGAAACGGAGGAACACTGGTGTTCTCCGCTGTAGGTTATATCAGTAAAACGGTTCGGGTTGGTTCCAACAATCAGACAGTGAACGTTAAGTTAGCTCCGGATAATGTGCTCCTGAACGAGGTTGTCGTGAAACCTCAAAAGGAGAAATATTCCCGCAAGAACAATCCGGCAGTGGAATTCATGAAGAAGGTAATCGAACACAAAAAGGCACAAGTCCTCGAAGTGAACGAGTACTATCAGTACGACAAGTACGAGAAGATGAAAATGTCTATCAACGACCTCACACCGGAAAAGCTCGAAAAAGGTATCTACAAGAAATATTCATTCTTAAGAGACCAAGTGGAAGTGTCGGAAACAACCAATAAGTTGATTCTCCCTATTTCCGTACAGGAAACGTCCTCGCAAACCATCTACCGCAAAAATCCCGAAAACAAGAAAACGATTATCAAAGGAAAGAACTCCAATGGTATAGAAGAATTTTTCTCTACGGGAGATATGCTTGGCACCGTACTGAAAGACGTATTTGCCGACATCAATATCTACGACGATGATATCCGGTTGCTTCAGCAGCGTTTCGTCAGTCCGATCGGTAACAATGCCATCTCATTTTATAAATATTATCTGATGGATACATTGATGGTAAACAAACGCGAATGTGTCCACCTCACTTTTGTTCCGCAAAACTCGCAAGACTTCGGATTCACCGGCCATCTGTATGTATTGAATGATTCTACATACGCCGTTCAGAAATGTACAATGAACCTGCCTAAAAAAACCGGAGTCAACTTTGTCAACCGCATGGACATCACGCAACAGTATGAGCAACTGCCCAACGGCAACTGGGTGTTGGCGGATGATGACATGACCGTAGACCTTTCCTGGAATTCTAACAAAACAGCAGGTGGATTGCAGGTGGAACGAACCACGAAATATAGTAATTATAAATTCGATCCTATCGAACAACGACTGTTCCGGTTGAAAGGCAGCGTGATAAAAGAAGCGGATATGCTCTCGAAAAGCGATGAGTACTGGGCGAGTGTCCGTCAAGTACCATTGACAAAGAAAGAAAGTTCGATGGATGTATTCGTCAACCGTCTCGAACAGATTCCGGGATTCAAATACATCATCTTCGGAGCGAAAGCACTGATTGAGAATTTTGTAGAGACAGGAAGCAAAGAGCATCCGAGCAAAGTGGACATCGGCCCTATCAACACCATGATTTCGAGCAATTACATTGACGGTACCCGTTTCCGGTTGAGCGGTATGACTACGGCTCATTTCGACAAGCACTGGTTCTTGAGCGGATACGGAGCGTACGGTCTGAAAGACGAACGCTGGAAATATAGCGGAACGGTGACTTATTCGTTCAACAAACGCGATTATGTGGTTTGGGAGTTCCCGAAACATTATCTTTCGGCAACGTACAGTTATGACGTAATGTCTCCGATGGACAAATTCCTGTTTACGGATAAAGATAATATCTTCCTGTCGGTCAAGACAACGACAGTAGACCAAATGTCGTATATGCGCGACGCCACCATTAATTATGAACTCGAAACGCTGACCGGATTCGGAGTGAAAGCCATGTTGCGCCACCGTAACGACGAGCCTACCGGCAAACTGGAATATCTGCGTAATGATGCTGCACAAACCCGTGTGCACGATGTCACGACTTCCGAAGCTAGTCTGACGCTGCGCTATGCGCCGGGCGAATCATTTGTCAACTCCAAGCAACGCCGCGTGCCTGTGTCGCTGGACGCTCCTATCTTTACGCTCACTCATGCCATGGGTTTCAAAGGAGTATTGGGTGGGGATTACAACTTTAACCGTACGGAAGCAAGTGTGTGGAAACGTTTCTGGCTCCCGGCTTCCTGGGGAAAGATTGATTGCAGCGTGAAAGCAGGTGCAGAATGGAACACAGTTCCTTTCCCGTTGTTAATCCTGCCGGAAGCCAACTTGTCCTACATCACCCAGCGCGAAACGTTCAACTTGATTAATAACATGGAATTCCTGAACGACCGTTACGCTTCCATGTCATTATCCTACGACATGAATGGAAAACTCTTCAACCGTATTCCTCTTATCAAGAACCTGAAATGGAGGGAAATGTTCCGTGTACGTGCTTTGTGGGGAACATTGACGGACAAGAACAATCCGTTCAAGAGCAACAATCCCGATTTGTTCCGTTTCCCGACACGCGACGGTAAGTTCACCAGTTTCGTGATGGACCCGAAAGTGCCGTATGTCGAAGCAAGTGTAGGTATCTACAACATTTTCAAGTTGCTGCACGTTGAGTATGTACATCGTTTCACTTATCGTGATAATCCGGGTATCAACAAAAACGGTATCCGCTTCATGGTATTAATGGTATTCTAAAAAATTATGCAACCACTAGCAGAACGGTTACGGCCAAAGACTTTGGATGATTATATCGGTCAGAAACATTTAGTTGGACCGGGGGCTATCTTGCGGAAAATGATTGACGCAGGACGCATCTCTTCGTTTATTCTCTGGGGACCTCCCGGAGTGGGTAAAACAACCCTTGCGCAAATCATTGCCAACAAACTGGAAACACCTTTCTATACGTTAAGTGCCGTGACTTCCGGTGTGAAGGATGTGCGCGAAGTGATAGAACGTGCCAAGAGCAACCGCTTCTTTTCACAGTCCAGCCCGATTCTGTTTATCGATGAAATCCATCGGTTCAGCAAGTCGCAGCAGGATTCTCTGTTGGGAGCGGTAGAGAACGGAACAGTCACACTGATTGGCGCAACAACGGAGAATCCGTCGTTTGAGGTCATCCGCCCTCTCCTGTCCCGCTGCCAGCTTTATGTGCTCAAATCTTTGGAGAAAGAAGATTTATTGGAACTTCTGCAACGTGCCATCACCACGGATGCCGTATTGAAAGAGCGCAAAATTGAATTGAAAGAAACAACAGCCATGTTGCGCTTCTCCGGTGGAGACGCCCGCAAGCTGCTTAATATATTGGAACTCGTTGTGCAATCGGAAACGGAAGAGACTGTTGTCATCACCGATGAAATGGTGACCGAACGGTTGCAACAAAATCCGCTGGCATACGACAAGGATGGAGAGATGCATTATGACATTATCTCCGCTTTCATCAAGTCTATTCGTGGCAGTGATCCCGACGGAGCGATCTACTGGCTGGCCCGTATGGTGGAAGGAGGCGAAGATCCTGCTTTCATTGCCCGCCGACTGGTGATTTCGGCTGCCGAGGACATTGGTTTGGCAAACCCGAACGCACTGCTTCTCGCTAACGCCTGCTTTGAAACATTGATGAAAATCGGCTGGCCCGAAGGACGGATTCCTTTGGCTGAAACAACGATTTATCTGGCTACCAGTCCGAAGAGTAATTCGGCATACAGCGCGATCAATGACGCACTGGAGTTAGTCCGTTCAACCGGCAATCTGCCTGTCCCCTTGCATCTGCGCAATGCTCCGACCAAACTGATGAAGCAACTGGGCTACGGACAGGAATATAAATATGCACACAGCTATGAAGGTAACTTTGTCAAACAGCAATTCCTTCCGGACGAACTGAAAGACAAACGGATATGGCAACCGCAAAACAATCCGGCAGAGCAGAAACATGCCGAACGGATGATACAGTTGTGGGGAGACAAATTCAAGAAATGATATTTTCAGGCATAGATTACACGGATTACGCAGATGCTTCATGCAAAGCATATTTTAAGAAAACGTGAAATCCGTGTAATCCGCGCCTATAATATCAATATGTTGTTAAGAAAACACGTATAACTTATTATTAATATTGAAATTGAAATGAAGATTGTAGTTTTAGACGGCTTTGCCGCCAATCCCGGAGATTTATCTTGGGAAGGTATGAAAGTTCTTGGAGAATGTACAATTTATGATCGTACAGCTCCGGAAGAGGTATTAGAACGTGCAGCCGGTGCAGAAGCAATTCTGACTAACAAGGTAATCATCAATGCAGACCACATGGCTGCACTGCCCGAACTGAAATATATCGGTGTATTGGCTACCGGATACAACGTGGTAGACACAGCTGCTGCCAAAGAACGGGGAATCGTCGTTACTAATATTCCTTCATACAGCACCGCTTCCGTTGCTCAAATGGTATTTTCGCATATCCTGAACATCACTCAACAAGTGCAACACCACTCCGAAGAAGTGCACAAAGGCCGTTGGACAAACAACAAGGATTTCTGTTTTTGGGACACTCCGTTGATGGAACTTCGGGATAAGAAAATCGGTCTGGTAGGATTGGGAAACACCGGATATACCACAGCGCGTGTTGCTATCGGATTCGGTATGCAAGTGTACGCATTGACTTCTAAATCCCACTTCCAATTGCCACCGGAAATCAAGAAGATGGATTTGGATCAATTGTTCAGCGAATGCGATATTATCAGTTTGCACTGCCCGCTTACACCGGATACACGCGAAATGGTGAATGCACGCCGTCTTGCCATGATGAAGCCGACAGCCATCTTAATCAATACCGGTCGCGGACCGCTTATCAACGAACAAGATCTTGCAGATGCTTTGAACAGCGGTAAGATTTATGCAGCCGGCGTAGACGTGCTTTCTACCGAACCGCCTTGTGCCGACAATCCATTGCTGACAGCAAAGAACTGCTACATCACTCCGCACATTGCCTGGGCAACCATAGAGGCTCGTGAACGTCTGATGAATATTGCAATCAGCAATCTTCAGGCTTACATTTCTGGCAAACCGGAGAATGTAGTCAATAAATAATTAGCATTAGTGTAATTCATAACGAGGGTGTCATAATGCCCGAAGTGTTTAGGCACACACGTTAAGTATAAAATATATAAAAAGCTCCCCTTATTTTATCTCTCTACCATGACTTAGAGTGATGTTAAATAAGGGGAGTTTATTTGTTCCGACTAGAATCTCTATTTCGAAATTCTATATGGACAATGTATGAGTGTATGGACAAAATTATTAGTACACAGACAAAAGACTAATATGCAAATGATATATTAGTATGAGTGTCCTCCTTCATCCATTTCTTTCTCGGTAATCTTATGCCGGTCGATACTACGCCAAGCGTAGAAAATATAAGCAATCACGAACGGAACAAGAATAGAAACATAAGCCATTGTCTTCAGTGTAAATTCACTGGAGCAGCTATTGGCTAATGTCAATGAGCTTTGCAGGTCAGTGTATGACGGATAATAGGCAGTGTTGTTGTACCCTGCTACCAGTAGCAAAGACAAAACAGTCAGCACCGTACCGATTCCTGCAAACCAGATACCTTTATCAAAAGTCTTTTTAAGCAATGTCTTTCCGATACCGAAAAGAACCAGTACCACCCCAATCAGGAATAAAGCCAGCACTACCGGCATCTCGATAAAGTTTGTGAGATACTTGTATGGCTGCATATAAATCTCCTGTGTTTCCGGGTTAACGGCAAAGCCTTCGGACACCAATGTACGAATGACAAACGACAAAAAGAATACAAGGAACAAGACTGTGTTATTGCGTACTGCACGACGACATTTGTCGGTCAGTTCTTTGTCATCAATATTATTAATGAAATAGAGTGCTCCCAATACACGGGCAAGGAAGAAGACAGCCAATCCGAGAATTACATTCCAGATATTCGTCAACGCATCCAATCCGTGCCAGCCATTTCCCCAATGACTGATTACCGGCATAATAGTGTCTGTCATATTGGCCTTATTAATATAGAAATCAGAACCGGTGAAGAAAGTAGCCACCGCCCCGCCAAGTAACACAGGACCCACTACCCCATTAATCACCAAGAAAGTCTGATATGTCTTTTTACCTAACAGATTTCCTGCCTTACTCTGAAACTCATAACTGACAGCCTGCAATACAAAACTGAAAAGTATAATCATCCAAAGCCAATAAGCACCACCGAAACTGGTACTGTAGAACAACGGGAAAGAAGCAAAGAAAGCTCCTCCAAACGTCACCAACGTAGTAAACGTAAACTCCCACTTACGCCCGGTAGAATTCACCATCATCTTACGATGCTCTTCGGTTTTACCCAGACAGAACAATAATGAATTACCTCCCTGCACAAACAATAAGAACACGAGTATGGCCCCCAGCAAGGAAACGACAAGCCACCAATATTGTTGCAAAAATATATACATAAGTTTCAAGTATTAAGTAATAAGTATTAAGTATTATGCGTCCGGTCCTTTCTTGATAGCTTTCACCATAATTCCGACACCTGCAATCAGCATCACTGTAAACAGGAGCAGGAAGATAAAGAACGTAGTTTGCACGGAGCTTACATCCAGTTTGGAGATAGCAGCCATCGTAGGCAACATATCGCGGATAGCCCACGGCTGACGACCACATTCGGCAACCACCCATCCGGCTTGTCCGGCGATGTAACCCAAAGGAATTGTCAGCAGAGCAATCCAGTGCATCCAGCGCATCTTACTCAAATCCTTTTTATAGATAAAGAAAAGAACGACTATAAAGAACAGGATGAAATATCCGCCCAAGATTACCATTATACGGAATGCGTAGAAGTTGAGAGGAACATTCGGAACCAGTTGGTTCACGTCTTTGATATATCCGTAGCCAAAATAGGGAATATTTTCCTGCAATACATTATATGCAACCTTCGCATCTTCCTCGTGTCCGGCACTCTTTGCAGCACGATAGGCAGCCAATGCGCCGATAGCCGTTTTACCACGTTCTATCTTCTCGGCAGCAGAGAGAGCCTTCGATCCGTCTTTCAACTGATACCCACCTTCGATGATATTCGTAATGCCCGGAACGTAGCCGTCCACATTACGTTCGGCAAGGAAAGAAAGCATACTCGGGATTTCAAAACGGAAGAGGAAAGGATCTTTCCCATCGTTGTAAGTCTTCTTTTCAGGGTTCAATACTCCTATTCCGACCAGACCGACATTCGTTCCGCCTTCATACAGACCTTCCACTGCTGCCAGTTTCATCGGTTGTGTCTGGGCAATCTGATAACCGGAACCGTCACCCGTCCAAACAGAAAGCAACGATGCTACCAATCCGAAGATTGCACCAATCTTGATACTGGCCAGTGCAAACTCACGATTTCGTTTCTTCAGCAAGTACCAACAACTGATACCGACCACAAAAATAGCACCCAACACCCAGCCGGACAATACCGTGTGGAAGAACTTATTGACTGCTACAGGCGAGGTAGCCACCGCCCAAAAATCAACCATCTCATTACGGACAGTGTCAGGATTGAATTCCATGCCTACCGGATGCTGCATCCATGCGTTGGCAACGAGAATCCACCAGGCGGAAATCGTAGCTCCCAATCCCGTCAGCCAGGTGGAAGCCAAGTGGAAACGTTTACTTACTTTTCCCCA
>OGMQ01001106.1_pt1 | contig 13473 bp, 19 predicted proteins | sample 1573291 | NCBI WGS metagenome assembly OGMQ01 (sample SAMEA2582008, study PRJEB24529) | metagenome | biome: Human gut stool | place: China | collected 2011
TAGCCATTGCCACTATCAGCCCATAAAAGAGAATTTCCTTTACACATTCACATCGTTCCTGCAAGTATAATATCCATTCTCCTATTCACCTATTACTAGGCTCTGCTTCCTTTTCTGGGTGTCGAAAGGAAGTCAAAAGACCTACTGGACAATTAACACTCACCAGTCTTAGGGCTTCAAGCGCAGCCAACGCAAGTCACTTCCTGCCGACTTGAGCAGCTATATCTATAGCGCCCGATATAGGAGGCGGAACGAGAGAGCAGGTGAAGGGAATCGAACCCTCATCTCTAGCTTGGAAGGCTAAAGCACTAACCGTTGTGCTACACCTGCAGATAAAATATGCCCATCTTCACAGACGAGCATACCTTTTACTAAAGCGCATGACTTTAGCAGATATTGTTGTGGGAGTGGTAGGATTCGAACCTACTAAGCCCGAAGGCAACAGATTTACAGTCTGCCCCAGCTCTCCAACTCTGGCGCGCTCCCAAGCAACAATGGGATAAATAAAACACAAACACAATCACGTTATCTCAACGTTTCTGAATACAAAGATACACCATTTTTTGGACTCTGCAAACAGATTAATGTTAAAATTTGTAATAATTGAGTTTATGTACTTTATACCATTGTTAAATGGAAAAGAAAAACTGTGATATCTATCCCACAATACTAATGATTGATAAACACAAGTAAAATGCAAATATTTCACAAAAAGGATTTGTACGGAGACAGGGATTCGAACCCCGAATGTACTCACCTAGAACTAATGTACCACGACTTTGCATGCCGCTGCTTTACCCTTTGCATATCTCCGTGTATAATCACCTACCTTCACAGGCAAGTGGTTCGATTATGATATATTCTATTAAACCCATCAGAAGCAGAGGATGGGGGAATCGAACCCCCACTCTCAAGAATTAAAAGTTCTTGTGCTTTAACCAATTAAGCTAATCCTCCTAAAGGCTAACTCAGAAATCCCCGATGATAGCCCATAGGTGAGAGAATACGTTCAATAGGTTCATGCTTAAGCTAGTAATTATGTCTGGTGTGTTAACCATTTCACCAACGCGCCATGTTTAAAAAGATATAATAGAGGCGCGTATGGGACTCGAACCCATGATGACCAGATTCTAATAATTCGAGATTATTGATTGATGTACCTACTGGTATCTCTCGGTTAGGCTAAAGCTAAAGCTCTTGACTCAATGCTTACGCTAAAATCTAGGATTTAGTTAACGCTGAGGCTCAAGCTAAAGCTTTAGTCAATATTTCATTTCTTTTTACTCTCCACGATGCAAGAAATTAATAACCTTGCTAACCTCCAAGTTAGGAAGTTCGGCTTCAACGTCATTAACCTCTTTCAGTGCTTCAATAACAGCAGCCAAGAGCTGACTTCTACGGCGGAGTAGCTCAGCACGCTGTCTTTGTGTCCACGCACCAGTAAACTTCTGCAAAGTATAGTCACCAGTTTCTACTGTCTTCTTCTTGATAGTAGTCTTAGCATTATAGTTTGCAGGCAGCTTAGCTGGGTCAAGATTCGGGTCTTTCAAGATAACTTCCTCAGATTCAGTAGTACGAGTTACACCTGTCTGCATAGGAGTTTGGAAGATTTCTCTACCAGCATACTCATCATCAGTACAGGGGTCCCATACTTCTGCATCAGAACGAACAGGGATGTTGTTATACATCTCTTCCCATCCCTTCTTAGTAAGAATAGTCTTTAACCTCATAAGGTCAAGTGCGGTTAAGAATCCAAATGAAGTATTCCCAACTTTCAACTCAACTTTCTTAGCTCCCTTAGAGTTAGTAGATTCAATAGAGAACAACTCCTTTAGATAAGGAATTGCATTCTCTTCGAACCACTCAAGTTTCTCACCTACTGTGGTTGTTACCTTAGTAGTACCCATGTAACGAGCATCCTCTTGATACCCATCTCTCGGTGTGAAGGTCTTCTTAATACCTTCAAACATTCCTTGCTTACCCTTAAAGAAGGCATAGTAATCACCAACCATTCTGTTGAATGACGATGTACCATGCTCAACCTTAGCAAGCAGTGTATTCATTTTAATCATAATACTTACTTCTTTTTATTAGTTTTCTTTACAAATTTCTCTACAATAGTTAACCTATTTAACAGGTCTTGGTCCATAGCTGCAATAAACAGCTCAGATGCGTTCTTAGGAGTTACTTGTCTCTGCTCAGTTCCCATGATAAATGCTACAGCTGCTGGGTCATAACCACTGATATAGAAGTTATTAGGAGCATCTGCAAAGTCCTCAAACTTAGCACGCGTAGAATTTCCATAATAGCTATTAGGAATATCCCACAAGATTAGTTTGAAATTCTCTACAAAGTCCTTACTAAAACCTCCAGAGAGTAAAGTCTTTCTAAACTTATTAAAGTTAGATTCATTTACTCCACACCAGTTGAAATCACCATCACTGATACATAGAACTCCAGTTGGGAACTCAGATTCAGGAACATTCTTCCTAATCTTTACCAACATTTCGGCAACTGCTTGGAAGTTAGTGCTGCCAAAGTTACTGTCAGTATCATTAGCCCACTTCTCAATAGCAGTCTTTCCTTGCCACTTACAGAGCTTACATGTATCGCTAAATGTAGCATAAGCATCCTTAAATGGTCCATCAAACATAGCAGAGAAATACAATGCCATTGACTTAGCTATAGCATAGGCTGACATATTTGTTCCTCTACCACAAGAAGTCATTGAGCCAGAAATATCTCTAACTACCAACAACTTATTATCAGGACGCAGGTTCTGTTTACCAGTCTCAACTAATCCATCAAATTGCTTATTGATGGTCATTTCTTGATACTCTGGTAACCTGTTAATCCGATAAGAGTTTCCAAGCGGTTGAAACAACTCGAACACATATCCAGTATATTTAGCCACTGGTTTGGACGCAATCCACTTCTGGTACTTCTCTATCAATCCATGATTTTTGAGGAACTTAGAGCCTACTAATAGGCTTAAAGCCCTACCATGAATGGTGTTGAAGTCCAATTCCAGAAGATTCTTTTGGGAGATTAATTGCTGCCATTTATGTGCTGTACCACTCCTTTTGATTCTCCGATACTTACGTTGTGCAGCGCGGCTATCAGACTCTTTCTTCTTTGATTTCTTATTACCATAAATGCAAGAAGCCAAATACTGACCAATAATAGTCCGAGCCTGAGATTCCACAGTCTTACACTCCTTAACAGAACGAATAGTTGGAAGATACTTCTTTACTAACTCGCTAGTGCTGGGATTAGCCAAACCAGACAAGATAGTGTTACGCATAAAGTTCCAATCCAACTTTCTACCCTTCCAGCTATGATATTGTAAATCAAGGCTCATCATTTCAAATACATCCTTCCAGCTACCAGCTGCGATGAAGTAAGGCATATTAGCCATGAATGTAGGTTTGTGATATATTGCTAACCACAACATACGCATAATTCCCTCATTCTTTAAGCCTTGTCCTCTCTGTACATCTAAAGTGACAGTTTCACCAGGAAGAGCGATTTGAGTTTCCCTAGTAATCAATCTAATATATACTGCAAGTTGCAGACACTTCTTAGAATTGATACTCCACAACTTATACATATCTTTAGATACCTCAGCATAATCACGAGGTGCCTTAAAGTTTGCAATAAGTGCAAAGTTATCCACAAATGCGTCACCACTAGTGCTATATTTCAAAGCACCATTACCACTCACAGTCTTAGATGATTCTTTCAGACCTTCCCTAACGAATGCATTTTCTTGGGAAGTCACAGTCTCCTTATTGTCAAAGAGACTTGTCTTTTTCTTGCTAAATTCCATTGCTTTATCTCTTAATTTATAAATTAAATGAGATAATTATATAGCGTGTTAAACCTATATAATCTATCTGTTAAAACTAAATTTGACGACCTTCTCTTGCTTGTGGGTTGCTGATTACTAATCGGGTTCAACGATATTTGTTACTTGAGCAAGAGATATAAGGATTCTCTCCTTATGTATTTACACTGAGGAGTTGCACCTCATCCTCCCAACATTGGGCGAACAACCTCTTATTCGAATGTAATAAGGTTTCAACTTTTATTTATACACGTTTAAGTCATCACATAGTGCGCACTATATGACAAAACTCATCAGGTCAATTTCGTGTCGTGTCAACCACAGTTATATTTACCAACTTAGAAGTCCCTTTCTCTAACCCATGTATGAGTAGATATTCAGGCATTCCAGGTAGTTCATGTCCAGTACCGCTCATAGTTTCATAATCTTCTTCAGCTGAGAGATTGTAATATCTAAGAGTAGCTTCTACAGCTTGATTATATTCACTTGGATATTCATGGCACGCATTTACACACGTACCATTAAGCGGGTCAATGATTTGAATGTAAACCTTTTTCATATTACTTTACAGTTACTTCTTCATATATAAGAACTGGCTTAGAAACTCTATAGCCATTCTCAATAAGCAATTTGATAGCCTTATTAATAGCTTTATCAACTGGTACAAGTTCCTTATGTTCGTGAACTGGCACTTCTTCAAGCACCTCTTCAACTTCCACAGTTTCTTTAGGTTCCCATGTACCTTGTTGTATAGCTTTCTTCTTTTGGTTATATCTCCTTGCTTGTATAAGATAACCTTGTTGAACCAATGTTGTAGCAAATTCACTACTCATAGGTACACCAAGCCCTTTTAACGCACTTCTCACATCTTTTACTCCGAATATTCCAGAGTTTTCAGACTTTACCAAGTTTACAGCAGTAGATAGCTCTTCAGCTGATATCTTACTGCGTTTAGTCTTTTGTTCCATTTTCTAAAATTACGATTAGTTAAACATAAAGTGGACCTGGAGGGAATCGAACCCTAACAATATTTAACTTGTTCGTCTCCACAAAATTTCGTATATTTGCATATCAAATTATATAATATGGAAAATAGAAATCAACGAACACAAGTCCAGTTTATCTGCGATTGCTGTGGTAAAGAAGCCACCAAAGCTAAATCGGAGTATGAGAGAAATATCAGATTAGGCAAAAAGAATTTTTGCAGTAGGAGTTGCTCAGCTAAGTATAATAACTCACATAGAGCTAAGCCTAACAATACTAATCATAGTATATCTCAGTACTCTAACAATCACAGAGATGAATTTACACCATTTAGATATTCTCTTAGATGTGCCAAGAGGAGACATAAAGGATGTACACTTACTCTTGAAGATTTACAAGAGCAATGGGAACTCCAACAAGGAGTATGTCCTTACACTAAATTGAAGCTAACACTACCAGAAGATGGTAATGTAGCCACATTAGATGTATCAATAAGAGCTTCATTAGATAGAATAGATTCAAGTAAGCCATATGAAGTTGGAAATATACAGTTTATTTCAACTCCTATTAACTACATGAAGAATTCTATGAGTGATGAACAGACTAAAGAATACCTCAGAGTTATTTCAGCTAATATTATCAATAGCTGACTTACCTCTGAGGTAAGTTTTTATAGTCTAAGTGGACCTGGGCAGAGTCGAACTGCCGTCCAGATAATCCTTATTACAAGGATAACGTGTGTCTCATTTTTATTACATCAGCTAGTGAGTTCTAGCATTTAGATAGTTTTACTAGTCTTACTCAGAACCAGACTTATCATAGATGAAGTCAGTACACTTAAAGCTATTTACAAACTATCAAACTTGAAGATTCGAAAGCTAACACTTTCAAATCGGATTGACTCTCCACCACTTCATTTACGTTGAAGAACGAGTAGCACTTTTAGGTAAAACCCTTGCGTCCCTACTATACACTTCGGAGAATCTCAGCTTTACTAACCTTTGGCTTTCAAGTTAAGTGCAGTGGCTCTATAATCCTTCTTCTGCACACCTCTTCTGTTTCTAGGTCTTCTCCATTAACCCGACTATATTAATACGTTAATATTAATAAGCCAGCTGCTTAGGCAGCCATTCTTACTTCGCTATAGTTAGCAGTTATTGTTTACATCATTTTATAAGAGTTGGTGCCAACTCTACACGTCCTCATAACTCGTAATCACCTGTCAAACGCCAAAACAGGCCCAGTTAGTGCAGTTATACTCCTGCACCATGAGTTATTTCTCTGCTACTAATCCTAACTACTATACCACTAGATGTACATTCTTCCCAATATCGTATGTTACCTTTTACATATGTTTTAACTATAGTAATTGGTTCAACTCTCGGCAGTTTATACGATGAATACTTCTCTTTAGCTATTTGACTCCACTCTGTAGGGTCATCAGCATGAGTGTTTAAAGATACTAGCATTAGAATGGTAGGTTAGTTATGTGTTTATACTTACAAAACTCGTAGACACGCACATTACTAATCTGTGCATCTTCTACAGCTTTGAGAGTTCTCTCATAATCCCAACAAGTAGTTATTATTCTCTCATTTCGGTTGTTAAACCACTCTTCAAGAATAGTCTTATCAGGAATATCATCATCAATAGCCCATTGCCATTTCTCTTCCAGTTCTTTTTGGAATCTATGAAGAATTAAATACTCATTACGTCCAAATAGTTCATCAAGAAGATAATGAATCAATAAACCACTAATTGCATCACACCCACAGAAGATAACTTTCTCCTTAGAGTATAGTTTTCGTAAAGCATAATCCTTAGCCATGTTTCTTCAACTTTTTAGCCATTTCTAAAGCAGCAGGAGATGTTAATTTATTAATTGCAGATTTATATCCAGCCAATACAGACTCTCTTTGTTCTTCTGGAACTAAATATGTGCAAGTTAATAATGGCTCAGTACCATTACCAAACTTTCTACATATTGGAGGTCTTCTGTCATAGATATTACATCTATCAGTTAAGAAAGGACATTTGTTCTTGTTTGGGTCATAATCAGTAACGGGATAACACATTGCATCTCCCTTGAAACATTCCTTATCAATAACTATAATCTCCTTAACTGGATTAACAATTCTGTTCTTTAGTGCGAATAGATAATTTTTAGGTAATGGAGCATTATAACAACAGCTCGCATGACACTTAGATACATCACACTTGCTCATAAGAAGAAATAATCTCCACGTTCAAAGCCCCAGATAACATGTTGAAGTTCCCAATCTTCATGCCATCTTGTACCATTCTTATCACACACGACCTTAAGAGTATCACCTTCTATTGATTGGGGTTCAACTCTACCAGTGAAAGCACCATTCTTGCCAGAAAATGCTTTACCTTCTTTCAATGCATTTACAATTTTATTCATCTTTCAACGTTTTAATAATAAGTTGGCGCGTTTCACAACGAACCAACTCCACATTCTACATATGTCTTCAATCGTTTATGCTTCGCCTTTAAGTATAGACATGAGTGCTCTCAACTCCTTAGGCATTTCACTTCTATCCTTTCTCTTACCATTGAATCCCTTCAAGGCATTGAGGAGATTTTGCACAGATTCCATGTCTTCGTCGTGAAGTTTGATGTAATCCTCTCCATATACAGAGAACTCTTGCTCTTCAACTCTCACAGCAGCCAAAGGCTTGTTATCAACAGAGAAGATGATTGCTGAGCAGTCTTCACACATACTAGTTTGCAATGATTCCACTGGAACGCCACGGAATACAGGCATCCTTTCGGCAACCATTAATGCAAACGGTTCAAGTACTTTTTCCAATTTAGTAACTAATGTGATATAGCTATCGCTATTCTCATTCAAAATTTGGTCGATTAGTTTCATTGTAATTCTTTATTTTTAGTTGAAATAATAAATATCAATACCAATAGTGAGAATCCAAATGGAATCCACAAGGCTGCCTTAAGGCAAACGAGGCTCAGATATGCAGCTGTTAAGATGAAGAATGTCTTAGTAAAATAGAGTTTAATTATTTTAGCTATTTTGACAAATATCTCCAAATTAATACATATTGCTACACAAAAGAGCATTATTGCAAAACATTGTTTATCAAACCCAATGCCTAACATGTAGACATCAGGTTTAGTAAGTGATATATACTTCATTCAGTGTATTGTTTAAGTGATGAACGAGAAAGCAAAGTACATACAGACCAATCAAGTCCGTTTTCTTCACAGAGTTCTTTAGCTGAGCGGATATACTCCTTGCAGTCTTCAAAGACTACTGCATCCTCTTCCTCGGTGACTTTGCCAGCTTTCTTTTTCTCATAACTCTGGGCTGCAATAGAAGCCATTTCGGCTACAGAATATGCAATAATTCCCAGCTGGATGTCTTTGTTCAACACTTGTGCACGATTCACCAATTTGTTCTTTTCAATTTTCATATTACGATTAGTTTTAATTGTTAAAAGAACACTTTAAAACCTATTTCATGTTTCACAGGGCTAGCACATGATTACTCTTTTCATAGGAAACTAGTGTTCAAACTAAGTTTTTTATAAACATGGAAAAACTATAGACAAGGATAGAGATTTGTCTCCAACCAATCATTGTTCTTAAAGTTCTGTTTCATCTCTTCTATCTTAGCTTCAAGTTCTTCTTCACTATTAGCTTCAACTAGTTGAGATGCAGGGCATCTTGTCTCGGAATATAAACTAAGAGCCACTAATGAATCAGTAGTTCTAACTATATTTCCAAGAACAAAGTCACTATCTTTTGGTCTTTCATCCATGACTTCAGACCAATGCCAAAATGGCATAAATGCATAATACTTCATATTGCGATTAGTTTTAATTAGTTATGACTAATTAGTTTCAGCTTATAGCTTACTTATAGCACCGCCGCGTAAAGGCTTAGTCATGGTGCCGACCCCATCGCGGGGCAATGAATATGGAATTTAAAAAAATGAAAAAAGACCTTCCTGTGCCTACAGTCTTGACAATAACCGCTGTTATTGATATCTGTCTTCGATTGCTGTACACACAATCTCACAATACTTTGCCTTATCTCTCGATAAGACATCTCTCCAGTATCAAGGGCATACTGTTTGGTATAAGAGATGCTCTGCATTAGTCTCAGGGCGTACCCATTATGGTCCAAAAAGAAAAACAATAGCCCCACAGTCTAAAGTGAAGACTTGTTGTGCGTTTTACACCTAAAACTTATCCTATTACCTCCTCTATCATATACTTATCCTCCCAAGGAGTAGTCACTCCTATAATAGTTTTAACTACAATTATATTTTAGTAAGTGATAAGAAACTGGTGTCCTCAACGTCTTGGAAAGTTATTGAGTTTTTTAGTGTCAGATAAGCTGACTAATTTTGTTTAAAGCCTAATGTTCAAACATGACCTGGTGTTAAGCTCACGGTTTAAAGTCCTATATAAACTTTAGACTATATTGAAACCTACAACCATACTTGGTGCTCTGAGTATCCACGCTACGATATTAAACGCTTCTTCTTATACCAAGTGAGCACAGGTCTTGGGTTACTCTACTAACAGTAATCAATCTCTAATTATTAGATGATTGCACTTGTGCTTTCACTTATTCCCCTCACGGAGAGCCTGCCTTAATTATGGATAAATGGTGCTAGCTATTAAACTAGCACCCATTACGTAGGTTATTTCTTTTTCTTGGATTTGTTGTAAACATCCAAATACATACTCTGATACAAAACCTTCTTGTCCGAAACTGGGCAGCCATGAATCTGTGCTGTCCATCTATAATAAGTCTGGTTGCTTTATCAATTATAACTGGCGGGATAATCTCTCCCCTCTTCATAGCCTCTTTGATTTTGGCTACGTGCTTCAAGTCGGTTACAGTTCTGTTACCATGTCGATTAGTTTTTAATGTTTTTATAAAGGGAAATAATACTGAAGAGCTTCCATGATTGCCAAGTCATGCGAATCAAAATCATCACATTGCTGTGATTCACATTCCAATGAATCTAAGCATCTGAAAGCATCTTCTAAGTTTCTAAAGTTCATATCATATATCGTTGATGGAACCACTACGCGATTTGCTACAGCTTTTCCATAACGTAATGATAACGATGTTGCCTTGCCATCATCCAATAAGGATTTCATAAACTTCTCCTGTTCAGGAGTAAGAAGCAAATCACTACTCTTATTCGTGATTTGCCCAAACTTATTTATTCTCATTTTATGCTGCCAATACAAAAAGGATGAATATTATAGCTATAATAACAGCTATAAATCTTTCTTCAGAACTTTTTGGTAAATATATGGCTGAAATAAGAACACTTAATATTAATATGAGTTTGAAAAATGCTATCATACTATTATTATATTACTTCTACTTCAATGTCATTGTTGACGAAATTAGCTAAAGGTAATGTCTTTTCTTCTGCATATTCCTCTTTTACCTCATTAAGATAATTATACTTCTCCGTCTGAGTTGCTGACCAATCCATTACTATATATCCTCTATATTTCTCAGGAATATAGCAACTTCCGTATATTTTGAAAGAGACGCTTTGAGATACCAAATTTACTCTAACGTCTTTAATTTCAAATACACTCCATTCTTCTTTGATTTTGCGAACTACTGCATCCATGTCTACTATAGTAGCAGAAACTATTACATTGCTGGTGAGTGTTCTCAAATCCCTACAACTAAGAACGACTTCCATTCTTTTTAATAAAGTTTGGAGTCCTTTCTCATATACTAACTGTTTTAATGTTTCTACCTCTTTCATATTTTGCGATTAGTTAAATTAGTTACTGTGACACCTATTTCTAGGTGTTTCGTCTTAATTCTCAAAGACTCATCAGACAGCTTCCTAAATTTGGATTAAAATAGTGTAAGAGAATACATCAAACCATTAGAAAAGTGTATTCTCTTACGTAGCCCACTACTTGTTGAATGTTTGGAAAATTAGCAAATTGTGGGGTGGGATTAGAGGCACCTCACGCTCATTCTTCACTATTTTCCTTCTCGTTGTGCAGACTCAAAGGAATACAATCAAGAATAGCATACACATATCCTACTTTTTGTAACAAAAAGAAACATGTGTCATACTTAGGAGCATCTGGATTAGGTAAAACAGAGTAGATGACATTTCCTACTCTAAGGATTCTGTCACCTACTAGTTCACCTTTAACGGTTTGTGTTATGCGAGGTCGATTTGATATACCCATTGATTTCCTAAGGTTCTCTGACCATTAGTACGCAAACGCATGGTTTGAACAGGAGTAATCTTGGTAATCTTCATCTTCTTGCCAGCTGCGCTCTGCAATGCACTTTCAGCATCAGCAGACTCCTTCCACAAATCTACTGCTGTACCTGATGCAATAACAGCAGGAAGATTGTTACCAGCGGCATCCTTCGCACGTGTTGAGTCATCATTGTAAGGTACAACAGCCTTCACAAACGAGCTGATATACAACTCTTTCGCCTGACCATTTACTTCAACAAAGATTCCAGGAGCACGATTACCGTTAAACATACGAATAAACTTAGATTCTTGCAAATCTTGTCCTTCAGGAATAGTAAACTCATCCCCTTCAGCAAACATGTTAGAACCGTCATTTACTCTCACTTCGATGTTACCAAAGTTAATGTTACCACCAACTTGACCACCAGCTACTTTGACTCTTTGAATCGCTGTAGCAACATTAGCACTTACTGCCATAATCTAAAAAATTTAATAAAAAGTTAATAAAAAATCCCTAAGCTAGAAATTCAAATTATACCTCTTCGCCTCTTAGGGCAGACAAATTGGTAATCTGTCTCTCCAGATTGTCACTTTCTCTCAAGTTGTCACCAAACTTATAAATCGGAATGGGTTTCCTGTACAGTCCTTGTACTTCTATTGATTTAACGTGCGTGAACAACTGCCAAACAATCACACGACCAGCTTTTTCACTGCTGATAAGTTAGTAACTGCTTTTTTCCATACGTCTTGCGCGTTACCCGTAGACTTAAGGGACGTTGCTTGTTTATACTCCACAACGTCACAATGGAGGTTACATATGCCCAAGTTCACTTATGCAGCTGTGGCTGGCTGCTGCCCAGGATATTTAAAAGTGGAACTTCCACTCACCTGGGATTGGTTGTTTTTAATCATAATGAGTGCCCATTCTAATTTAATACTGCAAACGGGCATTTGCAATATGAACGAAACATATTATACATTTCGTCTAAGTAATGTAGGTGTTATACACTTAGGCTATATTATAAGTTTTATAGTTAGGCTATATTGGTTTATTATATATAGGTAGTGGGATTTCTCCCACTCCTATATTATTTTATTTGCTTAGGTAGTAATTCCATATTGTTTTGAAGATAGTTATTTTCATGTGCTGACTATTATAGTCAATCCAAAGAATAAAAGTATTTATCTTTTGGTCATCTCCAAACTTATGTTGAAATCTTAGTGTTTCGTCCCGTATGTCATTCCAACAAAACTGCCGTTTTGTCAGGTCTAACACTTTGACGCATTTAGCATCAGTTAAGAAATCATAAGAAACTATTATTTCTTCGATAGTTTCTAATATAATGCTTCTTTTCATTTGTAACATAGTTGTATATTTTTAGTTGTTAGAAACCATTTCTTTGTAATCCTCTAAAGTCATTAAAACGCCGTTATATAAAATATATGTATTCATGTCCGTATTTTTTTAATTGTTAAAACTAAATTTGTTTAAGCCTTTTTAAGTCATGCTTAGGACTATTTTTGTTTAGTTTCTTTCGGCAATCATTTCTTTATATTCTGCCAAAGTTACTAAAACACCGCAATATAAAATGTATGTTGTTTCCATGTTTATTTTTATTTTGTAGTTGAATATTCAAGTTTAAGTAAGCAGTTTTAAGACTTGCTTAGGTCTGTTTGCTTATGCAAACTCAAAGCCTACCAAAGAAGCGACTACCTCAAAAGATGTGCCGCGTCTTGTTGGTACGGTGCGAACGTATTTCTGCCTATGGCAAATTATTTCTTTGTTGCCAACTAATTGGCAAAAGAGTTCGCCTAACTCCTTGTTTGTTGTTTGTGGAGTTAGTTTTTCTTTGAGTTGTTTTGCAATGGTGGAATTGTTTTCAATTTCCACGACTTCCGTGCCGTGTTTCTCAAACCCTTTCTTAAATAGGGTTGAGAGCCAAAGTTCCTGCTCTGCCCCTTGTTCATCAATAAGCAAAGCGACAACGCCCACGCTGTTTGTAGTCAGTGAACGTGCAAAGCAATAGCCCTCGCTTGAGAGCTTAAATCGTTTACCCTCTTTATAGGGTGAAACGTCGTCACGATTGACGTTAATTGCTTTGTTTGCAAGTTGATTAAATTCAGCTTCATTTGATTTGTTAATTCTTGTAAAACCGTCTAACATGGTTTTGATGTTTTGACGCTTTGGGTGTCCTTTTCACCCGCTAATGGTTTGGTCGGCAAATTGCGTCTTATTTGCCTAACGATGTCAGTTTTGCCACTCTGCACAGGGACTACGCTTGCATCGCTAAATTTTTTGTATGCGTTATATATTTTTAGGCTATTTTTCTTTCGAAACCCCAGGGGGTGTTTCGTAGAATACTCCCCTCCCTCACATAACACTATATATTTT
>OGMQ01001119.1_pt1 | contig 13280 bp, 10 predicted proteins | sample 1573291 | NCBI WGS metagenome assembly OGMQ01 (sample SAMEA2582008, study PRJEB24529) | metagenome | biome: Human gut stool | place: China | collected 2011
TGTTAAGCCTGTAGCTAGCGTTCATCCTGAGCCAGGATCAAACTCTTCATTGTAATAATATCTTTTTCCAACTATTCAGTTGATAATCTGCTCAAGGATTCCAAATCTATCAATATCAATATTGACGGTTCTTGTTTTTTCCGTACACCATATATATATTACATACGGTGCACCGGCTTGTACTACTTGTTTGTTTATCTTAAATCTTTCAAAGAACTCTCATTTATGTCTTGCCATCGTTTCCGAAAGCGGATGCAAAGGTAAGAGATTTTATCGTAACCGCCAAATGTTTTCGAAAGTTTTTTTTGAAAAAGTTTTTTTTCGAAACTTCCATAAAAGGCGGGACGTCCATCCTCCCCACGTCTTATCCGTTCTCGCTCCCTTAGCCCCGCTAAGGTAAGATACTGGGTGCAGACACTGTCAAGGAAAACTCTCCTACGTTTGTTTCACCAAGTCAGTCACACACTGTCTGAAGTGCCGCATCTCTCTCGATTGCGGATGCAAAGGTAGACCTTTTAACGATAACCAGCAAACATACGAAGGAAAAATTATACGGATTTCCTGAAACTTTTTTGTAATACTCTGAATAACAGATGTGTTACAAAGCATGTTTTTATAACGGAGGACACGGGAGGAAAAAGACACACACATTATAATATTCGCACGCGCGTATAAGGACGGAAAAAGGAAGGGACCCATACGAAAACAGCAGACGGAAAACAAGGAAAGACGGAAAAGAAGCAAGCCCGAAGAAAAACCGGACAGGTTACGAAACACAAACCACAGAGCTCTCAAAAATGCTGACTCTGCAAACACTTGGGAAAAACTTTAGGAGAAAAAATGCCGAGAAGAAAAAAAATCATTTTCTTACATCTCGACGGTTGTTCGGAAACACCATCAACTTCAAGAACCAATACTTACACCCAAACAAAAGCAAAAAACATCTACTTTATCCATCAAGCTACACATATTCCAATCCACAAATAAAAGACAACCTGTTCTATTTAAAGAAGAAAAGTTTTCAGTAGATTTGCACTATATAAAGATATACAATGAAGAAAATAATTATCGCCATCGATTCATTCAAAGGCTGTCTAACTTCAGCAGAAGCAGGAAAAGCTGCCGAAAAAGGTATCAAAAGCATAAATCCTTTCTGCCACACTTCAGTTATTCCCATCGCTGATGGCGGTGAAGGTTTACTGGACGTACTCATCACAGCCACTAAAGGGAAATATATAACCTTATCGGCACATGGACCGCTAATGAAAATGGCAAAAACACATTACGGTCTGTCCGGCAATGGCAGAACAGCTATTATAGAAATGGCTGCCATCAGCGGACTACCTCTCGTACCTATTGAACAAAGAAATCCTATGCTGACAACAACCTTTGGTACAGGAGAATTGATAAAAGACGCATTAAACAAAGGATGCAGAAATTTTATAATCGGTATTGGCGGAAGCGCGACTAATGACGCAGGATTAGGAATGCTACAGGCACTAGGTTTCCGCTTTCTAGACAAATCAGGGCATACCTTAGGTACAGGAGGCCAAATAATGGAAGCCGTGGCAAACATAGACACATCCGGTATTCATCCCGCATTAAGAGAAACACACTTCATGGTAGCATGTGATGTAGCCAACCCTTTCTACGGCCCTGACGGAGCGGCATATATCTTTGCACAACAAAAAGGAGCCGATTCAAATATGGTGCAAAGACTGGATGAAGGCATGCAATCATTAGCCGAAGTTATAAAGAAAACGACAGGAAAAGATATCACGAACTACCCCGGTGCAGGTGCAGCCGGAGGCATGGGTGGTGGACTACTGGCTTTTTTTAACGCAGAGCTAAAACCGGGAACAGAATTATTATTGAAAGCCATCGACTTCTCCGAAAAAATAAAAGGAGCAGACCTCATTATTACGGGCGAGGGAAAAGCAGACCAGCAGACAGCTATGGGAAAAGTACCATACGGAATACTAAAGGAAGCACAAAAAGAACATATTCCCGTTATTGTACTGGCAGGCAGTATAGAAAACCTGCCGGAATTAAACAAAGCGGGATTCAAAGGTATATTCTCTATAGCCCCCGGCCCCATCACCCTGGAGAAGGCAATGGAACCGGAGTTTGCTAAAGAAAATATCACCCGGCTGGTTTCCCAACTCTATTCAGTTATAACTAGCTTCGGCTAATTTGCAAGCCTTTGTCGGACAAAGCCATATCAACGAAACGGGCACAACTGTTGGGTGGGTTCTGAGTAAGAATACTTCGAATACGTATAGCAGCCTCAGGATCTTTAGCCACCATATAAAGATAGCCGCCTCCCCCCGCACCTGGCAATTTATATCCCAGGCAATAATCATCAATCCGGCGAATGATAGTCTCAACTGCCTCGGGATTAGTGCCGGGATCCAACGCTTGGTTCAGCTTCCAGCTTTTACCAACCAAACGCCCCATTTCATCGAAATTCCCACGCTGAATGGCTTCGTACAAGTCAAGAGCATGCCCCTTCATACCGCCAAGTATAGACAAATGCTCTGTGGAGTTGAGGAACATGCTACGCACGATTTCAGCTAAAATTCCTTTGGCTGTACGGGTAATTCCCGTGTAATAAAGCAAATGGCACTTCTGATATTCGCCACCTGTAAACAAATAATCGGGCAACCAGCGCACTAACGGACTCTGATCCATACCTGCATGAGTCTGCAATAATTTCACTCCACGAAGCACACCTCCGTATTGATCTTGCCACCCCCCTCCGGTAGTCAGTAACTGTTCCAAAATAAGCGTACGGTTACATATCTCGTTCTTATCCCAGTTCAGTCCGCAAAAATCAGAGATTGCCCCCAGCACAGTTGATGCAAGAATAGAACTTGTACCCAGACCGGAGCCCGCAGGAATCGCAGAAAGCAGAGTGATTTCCATTCCGGAGCCAAACGCCTTCAACTGCTCTTCCAATGAAACATACGATTCGGTGGAAAAGCCCGGCTGGAAACCTGCCAGCACCAATGCCGCTTTAGGTATAGAGAATGGGGATCCCACTTGCATGAAATCCCTTACCTCCCCGTAAGTTGTAACCACTTCCATAGCGCCTAAGTCTATAGAACGAAGAATTATCTTATACTCCCGACAGGGTTTCACGTAAACTTGTAGAGGAGGCTGCCCGTTCAACTCAATAGCAATATTCACCACATTCCCCCCTTCATTCAAGCAATAAGGTGGAGTATCCGTCCATCCGCCGGCCAGATCAATACGGACCGGACTACGCCCCCAGACAATCTGATCGGAGTACACTGACAAATGCGGTTGCTGCCTCTTGGCTAAAGCCGAAGCAGTAAGTCCGTCGCGCATCAAACGAAAAGCCTCATTCTCATATTCCCGATAAGCCAGCCCCTTAAGCTGCTGCACCCGGGCACGGAACATATTATCACTGATACGTGTCATCAGCGGAGCCGATTCTGATAAAGGCTCAGGCAACGACAGATCATACCGAGCAAATTCTCCAGCAGCATTCTCCAAATTTAGCTGATAAAAGACACTTCGATCATAATTATGCGCCAATGCCGGCCAATTCTTTATCCGGAAAGCTTCACGCTGTTCTGCCAGACGATAAAGATTAGAATAAGCAGATATATCATCGGCAGATAACTTACGACAGCGTTGCCATATTTCTTTTCCTTGCTGTAATGCCGGTTCAGAGACCATCCAGCGCATAACTGCTCCCAATTCCTCTACAGATGAGCAAACCGGAAACAAACGCGCGGCCTGCAAGTCGTGACCGTTTTCTATTTCTTCCACCGAAATGCCGCGTACAGCACACCACTCACCTACAGACATTCCTTGATAATATGTTTCTTCCTTAGCCAAAGCTCCCTTGAAAGTATCATTGAAGCCGTATGGACGCGCTACATAGCCAGATTCTCCAAAAGGAACCACATCAATACACACACCGGACGGAACCTCCAGGTTCCAATTATTAGCGGGAACCCCTGTTATGATGGTCTGGTGATGGATATTCCATCCTGCTCCTACATAACTGTTCTCTATCCATATTTCCGAATTTTGTGAGGTAAGTTGATAACCTACCTCAGCATTTTGAACAAACATGGCCGGATGCGGTTTTACCTTCTTGTGCATAATCTCCCGCTGGTCGTTTACCAGATTTTGTACTGCCAATGTAGAAGAAATAAGTTCACGACTGGTTCCGTAATGATAAAACTCCCCTCCGGGCAACGGCAGAATAGCCACACTCAGCTTGTTAAGTTCATCGTCCATCATACGCGGGTGCTCTCCCAATGTAAGTCCGAAATCAGAATACATGTCATAATAAGAGAGTTTTCCTTCCTTATAAGATCGTTTTACCAACAGACTAACCGCACGGTCACTTAACAGCCAAATTCCGATATCCATCAGAAAAAGATGGGTTTGCATTAATTTCCCCAATTCCTCCACCGAAGGTTTTTGAAGCATGAAATCAAGCTTATCGGGAGTAGCCCGTGAAGAAACAAAAACACCATGGTTTTTTGCCAGATTAGGATCTACCCATAAACCGTAACACACCACATCCGCATCAGGAATAGTCTGAAGCGGTTGGCCCGCACGGATATAAACATCTCCACTTGCAATCAATGTATGAAGAGAAGACGGAGCTTTCTCCATGATTTGTTCATATAAAGGGAGCTGGAGGGAAAGCAGATTTTGTGACAGCCGTTGTCCTCTGGCCCACCGGAATACAGGAATGGGAGTAAGAATTTTGCCGGATGGCGCATATCCGGGCAAACGACGACTCTGCCCGCCTGCATGAAGTAAAATACGTTTTTCTTTTCCCAGCCAAGTAAGAAAATCGCTGTCAGGAGCTACTTTCTGACAACAAGCCTCCAACAGCCATGCAGTCCCCCCGCCTGATCCTAGCTTACTACCTATAGGATCGGAAGTACAAAACCACTCTGTCTGGTCCGCTTTCTCTATATCATGAAAACATTCCACCAGATTAGGGGGAAGTGATAATAATTTTTTCATAGCACATCTTTGTTTTTATTGCACACAAAGATGCTTATTTTCCCCTAATAAGCCAAAAGATAAGACATGAATTTTAATCAGTAAATTCAAAAACACGCTCATCCAATGACTTCACTTCCTTAAAGCCCGGTTGTGCAACAGGCACACCGAATGGCATCTGCGCTATCAATTTCCAGTCATCAGACAAATTCCAAACTTTACGTACTTCATCATCAATCAGCGGATTATAATGTTGCAAAGACGCCCCCATTCCTGCATCTTCCAGCATGGTCCAGACTGCCAACTGATGCATAGCATCGGTCTGCTCTGCCCAGATAGGGAAATTATCTTTATAAGTGGGGAAACTTTCCTGCAAAGAGCGAACGATAGCCATATCTTCAAAATAGAGAATAGTACCATATCCACAAGCGAAACAGCCATCAATCTTTTCTTCGGTCTTGCCAAATACCTCAGCCGGAACCCGCTTACGCAAGACATTTTTTACAATGTTCCACAACTTTTCATGCGCCTTACCTGTTAATAACACAACACGAGTGGTTTGAGAATTGAAAGCTGAGGGGACAAATTCTACAGCAAAACAAATTAAATCTCTTATTTCTTTATCAGACAATGTCGATTTGTTTTGGATCCGATAAAATGTACGACGGGCTTTCAGAGCCTCCTTAAAACTTTTTGTCATATAAAACAACGTATTTATGGGTTATTATAAATGAAGAACAAACAGGTAACAAAAGAAGTTCACTTTTTTTGCTTTTTTCAATGCAATAACCTATTTTTGTTAGCTAATTATTAACATTAAAAACAACACATTCAATGAAAGATTTTCTAAAATTTACGTTTGCCAGCGTCATCGGCGTCATTCTGGCAGGCGTAGTGTTCACTATACTAGGGATTATCACTCTGGTTGGCATAGTCGCCTCATCGGATACTGAAACGGTGGTGAAAGACAACTCTATCTTCGTACTCGACTTTAAAGGCAGTTTGTCCGAACGTGTACAGGAAAACCCACTCCAACAACTTTTGGGAGAAGAATTTGAAGCATACGGTTTGGATGACATTCTAGCTTCTATCAAGAAGGCAAAAGACAATGACAAAATCAAGGGTATTTATATCCAACCTTCTTATCTGGAAGCATCATACGCTTCCTTAGAGGAAATACGCAATGCATTACTGGATTTCAAAGAAAGCGGCAAATTCATCGTTGCTTATGCAGACCAATATGCACAGGGGATGTATTATCTTTCCAGCGTGGCCGATAAAATAATTATCAATCCGCAAGGAAGTATTGGATGGCACGGAGCAGGCATGCAACCTGTTTTCTTCAAAAATCTGGTTTCCAAACTAGGACTGGAAGTACAGGTATTCAGAGTGGGTACTTACAAATCAGCCGTGGAACCGTTTATTGCTACAGAAATGAGTCCGGCCAACCGCAAACAGATGACCGAATGTCTAGAATCTGTCTGGCATCGTATTCTTGCAGATGTATCCGACTCACGACGCATCCCGACAGATACTCTGAATGCTTATGCTGACCGATATATGGATTTTTGTCAGGCAGAAGAATATATTCAATGCAAACTGGCAGATACCCTGATGTATAAAGATGAGGTTATTTCCTATCTGAAACAATTAAGCGGTCGTGACGAAGACGACAAACTGAACAGTCTTTTCATAGAAGACATGATAAACGTCAAGAAAAATGTGCCCAAAGACAAAAGTGGAAATATAATAGCCGTATATTATGCATACGGCGAGATCCTGGATGCTCCCGGCAGTTCCACAGAAGATTGTATTGATGTACAAAAGATGTGTAAAGACCTGCGCAAATTACGTGATAACGATGACGTAAAAGCTGTTGTATTACGCGTCAACTCACCGGGTGGCAGCGCATACGGTTCAGATCAAATATGGCGTGAAGTAGTAAGACTGAAAGAGAAAAAACCGGTAATCGTTTCTATGGGAGATTATGCTGCATCAGGAGGCTATTACATTTCCTGCGCTGCAAACCGCATTTTCGCTGACCCGACTACGCTGACTGGTTCTATCGGCATATTCGGCATGATGTATTCAGGTGAGAAACTGTTTACTGAAACTTTAGGACTAAATTTTGATGTAGTGAAAACTAATAAAATGGCTGATTTGGGTGCCAGCCTAGGTCCGGTTCTCACCCGCCCGCTAAATGCATCAGAACAAGAATTAATGCAGAACTATGTCAACCGAGGATACAAGTTGTTCGTAAACCGTTGCGCTGAAGGTAGAAAAATGTCTACAGAGGCTATTGAAAAAGTTGCTGAAGGCCGTGTATGGACCGGTGCCATGGCAAAAGACCTTGGTCTGGTAGACGAGCTGGGAGGTATAGACAAAGCATTGAATGCCGCCGCCACCCAAGCCGGTATCGAAAATTACAGTATTATCGGCTATCCTGAAAAAGAAAATATTTTCGCAAGCCTGCTGGGAAATCAGAAAAAACATTATATAAACAGCGAAATTAAAGAATATTTGGGAAGCTATTATAACAGCTTCAAGGCGCTGGAGAACATAAAAGACGCCAACTGTATACAGGCACGTATGCCGTTTGACCCTAATATCCAATAAATTGCACATGGAAGGTAATCTTATCAAGATAAACAAGTGGCTATATCCGGTTTCATGGATTTATGGGACCGGTGTATGGCTGCGTAATAAATTGTTTGACTGGGGAATATACAAAGAACGTAAGTTTGATATCCCGGTCATCTCGGTAGGCAACATCACCGTAGGCGGAACCGGAAAGACCCCCCATACAGAATACCTGATAAGATTATTGCAGAAAGATTACAAAGTAGCCGTACTAAGCCGCGGCTACAAACGCAAATCCAAAGGCTTTGTACTTGCCAGACCGGATACGTCCGTACAGATGATAGGTGACGAACCTTTCCAAATGAAACAGAAGTTTCCGGATATCCATATGGCAGTAGACCGGGACCGTTGTCATGGCATAGAGCAGTTATGCAATAGTCACATCGCCCCTGGAACAGAAGTGATTATTTTGGATGATGCTTTCCAGCACCGATATGTAAAGCCCGGAATAAACATCTTATTAGTAGATTACCACCGACTGATTTGCGAAGACACCTTGCTGCCTGCCGGACGAATGCGCGAACCTGAAAACGGAAAAAGCCGGGCACATATTGTTATTGTCACTAAATGTCCTAAGGACATCACCCCTATGGATTTAAGAGTCTTAAGCAAGCAAATGGAACTTTACCCCTATCAGCAGCTCTACTTCACAACATTAGCATACGGCAAGCTGCATCCGTTGTTTACAGCAGGGAATGCAGTTTCATTAAAAGAGATAGAAAAAGACAAGCATATCCTATTGGTGACAGGCATAGCCTCCCCAGCAAAACTCATTCAAGATTTATCACCATACAATGAGCACATTGAGTCACTGGCTTTCAGTGACCACCATGACTTTACAGCAAGAGATATGGAACTGATAAAGAAGCGTTTCATGAAACTTCCGGAAGGTAAACGCATGATTATCACCACTGAAAAAGACTCTGTACGACTAGCAGCCCATCCACTGATGGACGAAATGCTGAAACCTTATATATATATGCTGCCCATTGAGGTAGCCTTTTTACAAGACCAACAAGAACTGTTTAACTCAAATATAACCGACTATGTTAGAAAAAATTCAAGAAACAGCAACTTTTCTTAGAGAAAAGATGCATACCAGTCCCGAAACTGCTATTATATTAGGTACCGGCTTAGGAAGCCTGGTACACGAAATTACCGATAAATACGAGATCAGTTACAAAGATATCCCTAATTTCCCTGTTTCAACCGTAGAGGGACATAGCGGTAAATTGATTTTCGGCAAATTAGGTAATAAAGACATCATGGCTATGCAAGGACGTTTCCACTTCTATGAAGGATACTCCATGAAAGAAGTTACTTTCCCCGTACGGGTGATGCGTGAATTAGGCATCAAAACATTGTTCGTATCCAATGCAGCTGGAGGTACGAATGCAGACTTTGAAATTGGTGATCTGATGATTATCAGAGATCATATCAACTTTTTTCCCGAACACCCGTTGCACGGCAAGAACATTGAATACGGCCCCCGTTTCCCGGATATGAGTGAAGCCTACTCCAAAGAACTGATAGACAAAGCACTGGAGATCGCTAAAGAAAAAGGTATCAAAGTACAACAAGGAGTATATATCGGTACACAGGGACCTACCTTCGAGACTCCGGCAGAATACAAGATGTTCCACATTCTTGGAGCTGACGCCGTAGGTATGTCTACCGTTCCCGAAGTTATTGTAGCAAACCATTGTGGCATCAAAGTGTTTGGAGTATCGGTTATCACCGACCTAGGCGTGGAGGGAAAAATTGTGGAAGTTTCACACGAAGAGGTTCAGAAAGCGGCAGATGAAGCGCAACCGCGCATGACTACCATTATGCGTGAAATGATTAATCGAATTTAAGAACATGCAGGAAATAAACAGAACAGAAATAGCGACCTTAGGTGAGTTCGGCCTCATTAAACATCTAACGAAGGATATCGAGTTAAAAAATCCGGAAACCCAATATGGTGTGGGAGACGATGCAGCCGTATTGGAATTTAAAGATAAAGAGGTATTGGTAACCACAGACTTACTGATGGAAGGGGTACATTTTGATTTGGTTTATACCCCATTGAAACATTTGGGATATAAATCGGCCATCGTAAACTTCTCGGACATTTATGCTATGAATGGTACTCCAAAACAAATCACAGTTTCTATCGCACTGTCCAAACGCTTTTGTATTGAAGATTTAGAACAGTTCTATGATGGGCTAAAACTGGCTTGTGAACTACACCATGTAGATATTGTGGGTGGAGATACAACTTCATCCGTAACCGGGCTCGCCATCAGTATTACTTGCATAGGTGAAGCGGACAAGGACAAAGTAGTTTATCGCAACGGCGCACAAGATACAGACTTGATTTGTGTCAGCGGTGACTTGGGAGGAGCTTATATGGGACTTCAACTTCTAGAGCGTGAAAAGGCTGTTTTCCAAGGAGAAAAAGAAGCAAATCCGGATTTTTCCGGAAAAGAATATATTTTGGAACGTCAGTTAAAGCCTGAAGCACGTAAGGATATCATTGAGAAACTGGCTAAAGCGGGAATCAAGCCCACCGCTATGATGGATATTTCCGACGGCCTTTCTTCGGAACTGCTACATATATGCTCACAAAGCGATACCGGCTGTCGCGTTTACGAGGAAAGAATTCCCATTGATTACCAAACGGCTGTAATGGCGGAAGAGCTGAATATGAATGTGACAACATGTGCTTTAAATGGTGGTGAGGACTATGAGCTATTATTTACTGTACCTTTAACAGAGCATGAACGAGTTTCGGCTATAGAGGGTATAAAAGTGATTGGTCACATCACCAAACCGGAGCTGGGATGTGCCCTGATTACCCGTGACGGACAAGAGTTTGAGCTGAAAGCGCAAGGTTGGAATCCACTAAAAGAAAAATAATTTTAATTAAACAACACTGATAATAAGCATCTTATGTTTTTATCAGTGTTTTTTTTTAGAAATAGTTTGCAGTTTAAAAAAGTTTCACTACCTTTGCAACCGCAAACAAGAAACAATGGTGCCATAGCTCAGTTGGTAGAGCAAAGGACTGAAAATCCTTGTGTCCCCGGTTCGATTCCTGGTGGCACCACTTTTAAAAGATTAATTATCAAGCAGTTACTAATTAAAGTAGCTGCTTTTTTCTTTATATACTACCTTGTTTTTCCACGGATTTAGCCACTTTTCGCTATCAGAGTTAAACCAAGAGTTAAACCGGAAATCAATATGGCTACAACGGTTAATGTACTGTGTTACAAGTCAAAAACTCTTAGTAATGGTGAACATCCGCTTATGATTCGTATCTGCAAGGATGGCAAAAAGAAGTATGTCAGTCTTGGCGTGTCTGTAAGAGCAGAACACTGGAACTTTGAAAAGAATGTTCCAAAATCGAATTACCCTGACAGAGAGCATATTAACATACTCATAGCTAACAAGAAAAAAGAGTACGAAACGGAAATAGTTAAACTAAAATCAGAAGATAAACTGTTTACTGCCAATACATTAAGCGAACAAATTTCCAATTCAGTTAAACCGAAAACGGTAGAAGAAGCATTTAATGAGTATCTCCGACTTCTTCAAGAAGAAAACAGACGTGGATATATGCTTTCTGTTAAACAAGTGTACAATTCACTCATCAAGTACAATAAACATCTGAATATTCATTTCACAGATATAGATGTTGCTTGGCTAAAGAAATACGAGACATGGCTTAGAAACAGCGGACTTGCGGAGAATACCATCGGCATACGATTCAGAACATTGCGCACCATCTATAATTATGCCATACAAGAAGATATGGTAAAAGCGGAACACTACCCTTTCAAGAAATACAAAGTATCTAAGTTGAATCAAGAAACAGCCAAAAGAGCGTTAAGCAAAGAGGACATAAACAGAGTGTTGCAATATCAGACAGACAACAGATTTATGCGCCTACCCATAGACTTGTTTGCTTTCACCTATTACATGGGTGGCATTAACTTTGTGGATATAGCCAATCTCACACAGAAGAACATCATAGACAACAGACTTGTCTATAAAAGAAGCAAAACGGGTAAGCTCATCAAATTACCGTTAGTTCCACAAGCGGTTGAACTTATTAAGAAGTATCACAGCAAGAACAACCCTTATCTCTTCCCGATATTTTCTAACAGACATACAACGGAACAAGAGAAAGCCAACAGACTGCATAAAGTTATCACCAAAGTAAATAAACGCTTAAAACAGATTGGCGAAGAATTGGGCATACCTATTCCAATCACCACATACGTTGCAAGACATAGCCAAGCTACCATTATGAAGAAAGCAGGTATATCAACCGCTATCATAGGGCAGATTATGGGACACAGTTCGGAACGAGTAACACAAGTTTATTTAGATAGTTTCGACAATGAGCAGATAAACAATGCAATGAAGAACCTGCTATAACGAAAAAGAAGTCTGTAATCCGCTAAAGATTGCAGACTTTTCTTTTATTTTGCAGTATAACTAATATGAATACACTATGTATCAGATAGAAGAATTGCCCGATTTAAAAGTGGCTTGGCATGAAAGCTACAAATGCCTTGCTGAACCACTATTAGAATATGTGTGGGAAGTAGCCAATCACTTCCTGCCCGATTATGCAGAAACAGATATGGGAATGATACCCGTAGAATCTTTCGCACCTGCCATATTCGCCAACAGATATGCGGAAAGAAATCTATCTGTTGAAGAAAGGTACGAGAGAACACAAGAAATGAAAACTTTCAAAGGAACTTTGGAAGAATACAAGAAACGGGAATACAGAAAGTTGGACGATTCTTTCAAAGAGAAGTTTCTAACTAATGAAGATTTACAGAATACCATTGAAGCGTATAAGTTAGACATTAGCAAGTTTTGGTATCTACTTCTGTTCATATATGATTTTATAGAGGATATTGGTACAAACACACCTGCATTAAATAAGTCCGTATTAGAAGATTTTAGCTATTTCTATACCAACCTATCGGAAGCTACAAGCATCACCTTAAAGAAGGACAATAAGAAAAGCTATGTTATTGAAAGAGAGGACACAATTAGAATCATTCAAGCAGCCTTGCAGCATTTTGTCAATACATATAGCGATATTATACATAGTGAACAAGATAGAGAAACTATGATTAAACAATTAAAAGACATAGGTTTAAATGGATTTATCAGAAATGACTTATCGTCAAAAATCAGCTTTACAGACAAGTTCAGTCTTGACATATCTTATAAGAAGTGGAAATTCACGGATATGTTTCTGTTCTTCATTGAGGGAAGAAAGGCTACCACCATACCCAACAAAAAGGTAAAGGTATCTAAAGAAAAGATGATGCTTGTTTCAAGGCTTATCTATACAGTGGGCTATGATGGCAAGAGATACAATGAAGAATACGATTCAGAGGGCAACAAGAACAGAATGTTATCCAATCTCCTTAGAAGATACAAGAACGAGAAATTTCCGTCTGTCATAGCTAATAACTACATGGTAGTCTCATAAACAACATACATAAAACCATAGCAGAAATGCGTACTGAAAGGCTTATTCTTTTCGGTACGCATTTTTTTTGCGTACTGGAATGGGCACGTTTTCTACACACATGGGCATTCGGCAAATTCCTTTGTTACCCCTAAATTCT
>OGMQ01001139.1_pt1 | contig 13107 bp, 16 predicted proteins | sample 1573291 | NCBI WGS metagenome assembly OGMQ01 (sample SAMEA2582008, study PRJEB24529) | metagenome | biome: Human gut stool | place: China | collected 2011
CATTGTTTGGGCTATGTGCTTTGGCGGCATATCCTCGGTTTTACCTTTCCCTGTTTTAGCCTTCTTCTTACTTCCTCCATTATTCCGCATATTCCTTTCGGGCTACCTGATGCGAATTGTGTCGCAAAGGTGCTTGTCATGTCTCTCTTGTCTGCAAGGTCATAGCCTTGGGTTCTCAGCCAAATCTCCACCTTCTACTTCACAGAGGTCGTATTTAACCGTGAAACCTTGCATAAGGAGCCATGACACCTTTTGAGACGACATAATTAAATCAAGCCCGAAAGTAGTAGATGCTACAAGAGGGAAAAACAAAAAAACAATCTTAAAATTTAAGCATTATGACATTCAGAGAATTTATGAAAGGAAACGGTTACGAAGTAGAAACAACGTTTTGGGAAGATTTTTCGATAGCAGAGCGATTTGGCCTTTCAGCTATTTAGGACACGTTCAATCGTGCTTTCAAAGAGTGGAAAGAAGATTACGAATTTCTAACCGAACTGGTATTGGTGCTTAACCATAAGATATGGCAATACCACGAAAAAAGACCGGAGTTTGCGGAACTCTACAATACCCTTTGGGAACAGACCGACCAATATGCGATGGAGAATTTGAAAGATGAAGAGCTAAGTTATTTCTTTGATGTAACGGATTAAGCGTAGGAGTGTAGGAGCCGGCTTCGGTTGGGTTCTCTTCCGTGCAGATCCCTTTTTATTAGCGCGGATTCCCCTTTTATTTTACATTGTCATGTGTTACTGGCATAAAATTGTGTTGCACAATTTTCGTTTCTATCGGAATAGCCATTTGTATCTTTTGGGGTTGGATTTACCTTGTTGGAGATTACGATTGCAGAATTACAGAAGCTACGCGAAAGCGAAGACCATATAGAATTTAAAGAGGCAAAGCATAATTACCCGTTTGCCGGAGGAAAACACGTTGATCTGAAAGACAGGCGGCGGTGTGTATTGTTGCCTTGGCGAATGAAAAGGGTGGACGATTGGTATTAGGAATGGTAGATCATATGCCCCATGCGGTTGTCGGTTCGGATTTTGCAGAAAAAGAAGTGGGAGAACTCACAGATGAAATCTACGAAAGATTAGGAATAAGGATAGAAGCTACCGAACTTTACGAAGACGGTAAGCGTGTGCTTGTACTATCTGTTCCATCTCGTCCCGTAGGTAGGTTGTTGAGGTTTGAGGGCGTACCTCTTATGCATATAGGGGAAAGCCTGCGGGCAATGTCCGATGCCGAGATTTTCAGGATATTGTCTGAACAGGAACCGGATTTTTCAGCCAAGATATGCGAGAGGCTTACTATAGAGGATTTGGATAAGGAGGCCATACCAGAAATGAAAACCCAATATGCGCGAAAGCAGGAAAATCCGTTGTTTCAAAACTATCCCGACGAACAAGTGCTATCTGATTTGGATTTGTTGAAGGACGGGAAATTGAATTATGCGGCACTTATTCTGCTTGGGAAATCCGAAGCCATACGGAAATATCTCCCTCAGAACAATATCGTTGTAGAGTTCAGGATGTATCACTCGATGATACAATATACCGCTCGCAAAGAATTTCAGTTGCTGTTATTCATAGCGATTGACAAGGTATGGGATTACATCAACCAGCCTGCCAGCAATCCGCTTCTGCATTACAATGACGGCTCTTATATATTCGATATACCATCTTTCAACAAGGAGGCAATCAGAGAGGCGATATTAAATGCTTGCTGCCACCGCTCAATGTTGATTCAGAGCGATGTCGTCATCAAGCAATATCCCGATAGTATAACCATTACCAATGCTGGTGGTTTTCCGTCCGGAGTGGATATGAACAACATTTTGACAGTGAACAGCGTTCCGCACAGTAAACTGATGAGCGAGATATTGCAGAAGACAGGATTGGTGGAGTGTTCCGGTCAGGGAGTGGATAAAATGTTCTACAACTGTATTATGGAAGGGAAAGCACTGCCTGACTATTCGGGAACAGACTCGTATCAGGTAAGTCTCACGTTCAAAGCTCCTATACTTGATACGGCCTTTGTTATTTTTGTCAGGAAGGTACAGGATAATAGAACTGCCGCCGAGCAACTGAATGTCTTTGAATTGCTGGCTTTGTACAAAATGGCAATGAGGGATTACGAGGGGCTTGATGAAAAGATTTTATGAAAATTGTCGAAAGAAAACCTTATCGGTTACGAAAACGGCTCTCATCGCTTGTCCGAGGAGTATCGGAATGAGTCTGCTGAAAGATTGAAAGGAATGAATATGAATTACCTCAAGTTGGTTTCAGACTGTTTTCATAAAAATGGTTATATAAATCGTTCTCTTCTCAAAAAGGTATTTCAAGACATGTTGTCCGAAAAACAAATTAGAGGCTTGATTTCAAAGATGAAAAATACAGGGATTATACAGAAAGATGGTGCAGGCAAATATACCCGTTATGTAAAAGCACCGGATTTTCCATCGTTTGTCTAGGGCCGCAAGAATCAATTTTAGGGCCATAAGATTTCAACTGTCTGTTTATTAGCTTATTTGATTAAGGCCGCAAAAGTCGATTTTACGTCCACAAAGATTTCCGACAATAGACTGAAAAACATAAAAAATCCTTGCAATAATTTGGTGATTATCGCAGGGATTTGATTTTTTAGCACTCCTAATCAAAAGATTTAGATAAGCGGAGCCTTATGATTTACTTTCCATACAATGAGGAAATGTGTAGTTATACTGATACATGGATGGGTGAATTATATGAAAACGAGTATCCATTGGTTTCTAAAGGGGTATGGTCAGGAATAATCAATTTGAAAACTCATAAACTTCTGAATTCGAAGCCCGAATATGGCAGTTTGTATTTGCAAGCCAAGGTATGTGATAGTGGGACCTATTTCTTACTTGACAAAGACAAAAAGGCAATATGTAAAATTACAGATTATGTGGCGTGGTAATTCGATATAAAATCCCCTGTATTCATCGCTACCCATTTCTACCAGTCGGGCAAATTGCTCCTGAAGTTTAACTAACATCTTCAATGTATCGTTATCAACCACGATTTCTGTATCGCACCCGCTTCCAAGCTGTTCGAATATCGCAGCATTCAAACCATATTCTTTTGCCAAGTATATGAAAAATTGCTTGGTAAAGATTGTCTTCTTATGCGGTTCTATCTTATGTCGTTCCATATCTCATTCGTTTTCAATCGTTAAAAATTTGCCCGGATCAAATCCGTTGATTATATGCTCGTTTTCAAATACATATCCCATCTGGTTGCAGATTATACGGGTCCGGCCAATCATAGTGTTGATGTTGGTATGCGAATGCCCGTAGATCCAGGCATCGATCCGGCTGTTGGCTATCAGTTCTCCGTATTCACTGGCAAAGGCACTGTTCAGCACGGAACCTTTATGATGCGGAGCCACTGCCTGGAGTGTCGGCAGATGGTGCGTAACCACCACGATATGGGCTGCCATGCTCTCCTTAACGCTTTTCCGGATAAAGCTGATACAAGTCTCATGCATCCGGTTGAATTCATCCACCTGCAGCAGCTTTCCGTCGAACTTGATCTGTCGGAAGTCATTCATACCTTTCCACACGAAATACTCGTCGTTCGGGTTGATCCGTGACCACAGCGTACTCAGGACGAAGTCAGTGTCATCGATGCGGACGACCTGATTCTGATAGTAACCGACATTTTCCCGGAACATCCACCGCCATTGCAGTCCCCGTTCCATCACATCGGAATAGTTGTAGTATTCGTGATTACCGGGGACAATCAGCACCTGTCGGTAGCTTTCCGAAGCCCATTTCCAGAACTTCGTCAACGGAGCAACCTTATCCCTTAGATAGAAAATATCCCCGGCCAGCACCAGCACATCACCTGTTACAGGCAATTCATTATTTTTCAAGTATCTGCTGTTCTCCTGGAACTCCACGTGCAGATCACTCATGTATTGTATCTTCATCTTACTGTTCTCCTTTCCTTGATTGTTCAATCTGTTTCCCTATGATTGCCTTTACCTGCACAAATGAAACCGGTGTGAAATCGTTGTTGTCCACTCCGACATCATATTGTGTCGGAAGAAGCATACTCAGCCGAGAAGCATCCTTTCCGGTATTGTTCCTTCGGGTATGCACGTGCCCGAATAGCTGCCATGTGTCATCGTATGAGCCGCCATAGCAGAGGAACGGACAGTGATTCAGATAAATCTTCTGCTTGTCAACCTCAATGTACATCTGCATTGCTATATGCTCGAAGTATTTCGTGTAATTCTGCCTCAGGTTCTTGATGTCGTGGTTACCGGAAATAAGGTATATTTTCCCGTTCAGCCTGTTCAGTATGTTTATCCATTCGGCGGAACCGCCCAGACAGAAATCGCCCAGGTGGAACACGATATCCTCCGGACCGACCACGCGGTTCCAGTTGGAAATAATCGTTTCATTCATGTGCGACACATCCTTGAAGGGTCTGTTGCAGAACCTGATGATATTGGTGTGGTTGAAGTGGGTGTCGGATGTAAAAAACACCCTGCTTCCGTCAAATTTATAATTCATAATCTTTTCATTCATGCGCATCACTGCGCGGTTAATAATACATTGCATTCTGCCCGTGGACGGAATTGACGGAGAAGAGCACATCGTGCGAACGTCACCAACAGGCACAAAATAAACTGCAAGCCGAATGCAGATCCGGTCAATGACCGGAATATGCTGAGGCGCAGCGTTTATTGTAGATCAAAGATCTAAAACAAAAACCGTCGAAAAGTTTGGTAAGGACTCTCCGACGGTTTTCATTTATCGTTTCAGCGGGATACCAGCATCATCGTATCCCCGATGTTCTATCAAACGTTCGTCGGAAAATGTCTCCAAAAGTATAGAATGCTCTAATGCACGAAGTATGGACACACGATAATCTCTCAAAGCATTTTATGCCTCGATCCAATATGGTGTTCCAGTTGTTCATTCTTCTTTGCAGCATTGTAAACTCTATGTTTTTATTCAATTGTAGGGCGCAAATTTACGGATTTTCTTGAGGTCCAGCAAATTTCTTTAGAGAAAAGCCGATATAAAGCAAACTGCGGAGCCCATAGTGCAAAAGTGCAAGTGCAAACGATTAATCAGTTTGTACTTTGGCCCTTTACAGCAAAGACTCATAGTGCAACCTTTGAGTACTAACGTCGATGACGATTTAAAGCTTTACATTTTTTCAAGCGAATAATACCTATTATCTCACACTTTTTCCAACGAATTAGACTCCCTTTATACACTTTTCCATGAAATTAGCGACAATACCTATATTTGCAGAAAAAATCAATTAAAGCAAACTTTATGAACTTACAATTAAAAAATTATGTCAGTAAGAAAAATAACGTCTGCTTTACTTGCTAATAAAGTTGGCATCTCAAAAGTTGCTGTCAGCAACTTTGTACCTAGTAAATCATTCTCATCACTTGACACATTGATGAGGATGGCAGACATTTTAAGCGTAACTATATCAGAGTTGATTGGGGAAACTGAATTTTCAAACGGATATATCATCTGCCCTCACTGCGGAAAGAAAATTAAAATAGAGAAAGGAGACTAGATATGGAACTCAAAGAATTTATTAAAGAGTCATTAAGTCAAATTATAGATGCGGTAAAAGAAACGCAAGAAAAGTATAAAGATACAAATGTGGTAATTTGCCCTGATAATATTCAGGAAGTTAAAAGTGGCTTATATATTTTGGATGAAAATGAATACGATAATTATTCATCAAGATCCAAAGTGCAAAACATAGATATGGACATTGCAATATCTGTAACAGAAAAAGAAGGAAACAAATCTGGACTTGGAATTGCTAAAATTATAAATGCTGGTATTTCGTCTGAAAATGCACAACGAAATGAGAGTATAAGTAAGATTAAATTCTCGATACCAATAGTTTTACCAACAACTAATGCACAAGAATATTTTGAAAAACATTATAGAAAATAATTTAAGAGCAGCTAGAAAGTATTGAAGAATTAAAAATAAAAATTAGATATAAATATGCAAGTAAATATATTCGAAATATAATCTATTATATGAAATTCTTAATCAGAACAAATGGTTTGATGAAAATGAAAAATAAAGAGAATAGCAAAAAGAATAAGACCTTCACATTAGATTTTTGGATATATTTAGCCATCTTCATTGCTCTTATTAGCGGTATATGTTGTTTCCCAGCGTGGTTTACAAAACCTGGTGAATTAGACTTCAGAAACACTGGTCAAATAGGTGATACTATAGGAGGCATAATGGGGCCATTCGTAGCAATAGCTGCAGCAATACTTACTTTCCTCGCTTTCTGGGTACAGTTTAAAGCAAATGAACAGCAGAGAAAAGATATTGCATTAGAGCGATTTGAAAGTAATTTGTTTCAATTAATACAGATCCAGGAAGAAATTACAAACAATTTGTCATTTACCCCAACAGATAGTGCTGATGGACTATATGGTAATGTGTTTCATGGAAGACAAGTGTTTAAAATCTTGTATAAGGAGAAAACATTTCCATATTGGGGTATTGAGAGTGGAATCCGAGAAAAAGGAATAATATCCTATGAGGAAGATAAGGATGTTAACGTTTTAGATCATTACTTTCGGCATCTGTATCGAGTTTTCAAATATATTGATGAAACTCCAGTTTTTATAAACGATAAAAAGAAAAGATATGAATATGCATGTATTATGAGAGCTAGTCTTTCACAATATGAACTTATTCTGCTATTCTATAATTGCTTGTCAAGTAATGGTAGAGAAAAATTCAAACCTCTGATTGAGAGATATGCAATCTTCAATAATCTACGAGTAGAATTATTAGCAACAGATAGTGATAAAGAATTATACGCTTCTAAATTTAAGAATAGCTATACTTTCTCTCAAGACGAGAATAGAGATATGAGCAATGAATATAATAAAGGAGCGTTTGTCTTTGATGTAAATGAAAATTAATTATGGAAGGAGAAATAACTAAAAAATTAATTGAATCACAATATTCCATTTGGGAAATTATACTTTGAATCAGCACTTTTACTTTATCTCCGTATTCATATATACGTTCATTATAGTAAAGTCAAAATAAGGGAAGAAAAGAGATGGCTACGCCATGAAAATGGTCGTAGCCATTATTTCTTTGGGCTGCAATTCTTATAAGTAATCCGGATGTAGAGGTCGGTCCCCAACGTCCACTCCAATCAAGCACAAAACACATCACTTGGAATTCGAAAATATCTGTGAATCTACCTTTGATTTTGCAGCCCTTTTGGGCGAAATAACCCCCGAATGCTCTATCTTTGCAGACGGGGTCTGTTGGTACTCCCAAGGGCCGTTTTTGCCTTTTTCCCCTCTGTTCGGAGGAAGCCGATAAAAAAACATTAAATCTTTGATTTTTCGCAAAAGACAAATGTTTTTGAAATCTCAACCGTTTGAGTTGTAAGTTGATAGAGAATCAATAGAAATGCAATAATACATCTTTGCGTCAGCCCTTATCTTTATAGTATATTTACATTGATCAAGTAGCTTAGTTGGAAAGAACTGGTTTCTAACGATACATGAGGTCTCGGGGGCAAACTTCAAGCGGTATATTCATCTTATTGTATATTATTCGAGGAGCAGATGTCTCACAAGCACCTGATTGGCACTCGTTCCTAGATTGTGATCCCCAATTCTCTAAGCGCAGTATTTAGATCGCAATATCTAACACCAATTGCATTGCAAGCATCTGGGATTTTAACTTTTCTTTTGCACCTCGGATCAGGAGTTTCGTAAGTAACCAATGTTAAATTTTTGGCTGCTGCGGTTGCAACTAAATACGCATCTGCTACTGAGGCATATTCAGAACGAGCTGCTGGAGTAAATACTTGATTATTCATTGCCCAGTTTTGTGTCTCTGAGTATTTTGCCAACACGTCTCCATCTATTGAGATATAGAAGTCCTGGGTTGCATTATTGCGCATCCAAGTTGTAAGTTCATCATTACCATGGTCAATTTCATCTTTGACCTTTATGCTCGAAAAAATGCTACCGCTATTAATGAGATCTGAGATACGCATCCAAAAAGTAGGCCACACGTCGGCTGGCATTTCGTTTTTGGATCTAATAAATATGTTTGTATCAAAAAGGTATCCCATCTTCTACATCAAATATTATTGTTCATAAATTTCGTATAAGTATTACCATATAAACCGGTTAATCTATAAGCATCGGTGAAAGATAGCTGTCTACTGCTGACGGCATTTTTGACATGGATAGCGAACAAGCGTCCTACTCTTTTCACACTTGTACGATAAAAACTTCCGCCAGAGCTACTGACTCTTCTTGTATATGGAGGACGATTGGTATATTCAATCCAGAATTCATGAAATTCATTGTTGCTCATAAGATGTAACTCAAGAGCACGGCGAGCGACAACGAGTTCACTAACACGAAACATTCGTGCAGTCTTCTTCAGTTCTCCGTTCTTCCATACTACCCGAAGTTCTTGCGCTGGAACGAGAAACTCTGCAGCCACTTTATCGCAATATCTTTCAGTTGCGTCATCACTCAAGGTGTTGGCCTCAGCATGACCTGCGCTAACACCAAGCATTAAATGAGCTGTTTCATGAATCAAGGTGAATAATTGAGCAGTAGGCGCATCACCGCTGTTCACGAAAATATAAGGAGCAACATTGTTCACAAGGGCAAATCCTCTACATTCGCTTACTTTCAATATTCTATGAGTGTTATTGCCAACAACTCCATTATAAGCAACAAAAACGCCTGCGAACTCAAGCATTTCTGTTAACTTGTTTACGGCTGCTTCTGTGTTTGCTAAGGCAAAAGCCCACCGAGGATCAAGGTTGAGAGCTTCTCTTAAACGGCAAACAGTCTCATTGATTGGTGTGTTAAGTGTAACACTTCCGACAAATTGGCATGTGTCAATATCATTTCTCACCAAATATTCCTCAAGCCAATCCTGGCGCTGTTGAACTGCATTAACAGTATCATAGACATTTAAGTCAAAGTGATTATACCGACCAGCTTCTCCCCTGAAGACTGGGAAAGGAACGTTTTCTTGTGGTACGTTTTCCAAAAATAAGAAGCCGAATGGCACGTTGACAGATTTGGCAAAGGTTTCTAACTGCTTGACTGTAGGGGATTTTTCTCCACTCATCCATTCAGTCAAAGCAACATCTGGATGACTATCAATATAGTCATCCACAGTTATGCCAGCGCGCTGAATAGCCCAACGGTAGCGTTCTGCTTGTATGTTTACCCTTTCCACCATAGTCCGTACTTATTTTAATGCAAAAATACGATTTTAAATAAAAATGGCAAAAAGTAAGCCAGTATGTTTGCATCTTTCAAAAATTTTACTTCTAGCCAGCGAAGGTCATATTGGAATAATTATTCAGAAACACAGTTTGTTGACCTCATAAATGATGAGATATTTGCATTAAAAGTTAATGCAAACTATCAACAATACCTATCTTAGCATCAGCATAGGTATGATGGAATGATTCTGCAACGAATAACGCTTACATACCTCCCTCATAAAAACATTCGTCTTTATTCCTAATTAATGTCTTTTATGTGAATAAAACAAGGTTTAATACATTTTTTCTAAAGAATCATCAACTTTACTTTATCCCCGTATTCATATATACGTTCATTAAAGTAAAGTCAAAATAAGGGAAGAAAAGAGATGGCTGCGCCATGGCTAAATGGTGCCAGCCGTTTTTTCTTTTGGCTGCAAAATTTATGTGTGCTCCTGGTGCTATTAAGGCCGAGCAAAACACCTATTAGACCAGACGCAATATCCAACAATTGGAACCCCAAAATATCCGTGAATCCATCCTCAATTTTACAGCCCATTTTGGCGAAATAAACCCCGACATGCCCTATCTTTGCAGACGGGGTCAGTCGGGGATCCAAAGGGCTGTTTTTGCCTTTTTCCCTCTGTTCGGAGAGAGTCGATGAAAAAAAACGTTAAATCTTCGATTTTTCGCAAAAAAACAAGTAAATTTTTGAGTAGTCTACCTTTTAAGACGTAAATTATTGATAATCAACAAGAATACGATGATGCATCGGCAAGTAAAACAGCCAAAACAACTCTGAACATTTCGGAACTACTATAACAAGAGGGCACTTACACACTATCCGACCACAAAATCTTCCGATTTAAAATTACTATAGAAACGTCCTGAAACAGCAGTAAACTTCAATACACAGTAATCAGGATCCGTCACTCCATCCGGATAATACATGGTATCTCCCTCCTGCCAGATCATCTCTTTACTGGCACTATCCGTCAAGACCTCCATCATACCGCGTAGCATGACCCCTCTAAAGAATCTCGTATCACAGAAGTAGATACATGCATGGTTGTTCTCCCGGTATTGCGCCACACGCATGGACGAAGTATTTGTTGTCAGATAAATCGTTTTTATCCCCTCTCTTTTTCTGGGTTGCAGCATTGCTTTGATGGTAGGAAATCCTTCACTGTCTATCGAACCGATAAAAGCTGTTTTCAGCTTATCAATCATGTTGCCTACTGTTTTTTCCGCGTCTCTCATCATTTTACTTTTTTATTATTGGTTTATTATCTAATGCGAAAGTAGAAAAATGCCAGGAAAACAATGCAATAAAAAGAAAGGTAGAAATAGCACTTTTTACGGTTTGTGCGCTTTACGATATAATAATGGAGTTTCTCCCGTATGCTGCCGGAAGCTACGGATAAAATAAGAAACCGTTGAAAAACAGAGTTCAAATGCAATATCAGCTATAGGAAAGTCCGTATAAACAAGCAGCCTCTTGGCCTCTTCCATCACCTTGCCCTGAATATATTGTTTTGCGCTGAACCCCATGGTCGAGGTTATCATCTCATTGAGATAGTTAGGAGTAATGCAGAGCTTATCCGCATAATATTGAACCGAATGTTGCTCTTTTGCATGTGTCGCAACCAAATTCATGAATTTACTTACATGATTATTGGAAACTTCCCTACTTCTGCCCTCCTCTATCGAAGTCATTTTAAGGTAAGCACGGTCCAGCAACATCAGGACTTCATAAAGCAATGCCCTCAATACATGTACGTCGTTTTGTTTATACGAATCGATCTCTGTCTTAATATCACTCAACAATTGAAGCATACGTACATAAAGCTCATTCGACAAATGCAGTCCGACAGATTTACTCCCCACGTTGAAAAAAGAAAGATGCTGCACAAACAACGGATCTTTAAAGAAGGAAGACAGAAACTCATCTTCGAAGATCAAAGCATAGCCATTTACAATGTGGCCGGTATCCCAATTCCGTATCTCTCCGGGCTTGGAAAACAAGACATCACAGGGAACTGCCTTATGCGTTTGATTATCGATAGAAAAGTTTCCTTCTCCCTCTGTAACGAAAGTAATATCATAGTAAGTCAATGTGTGCACAGTGCCCTTGGTCAAGAACCTTTTTACGTACTTCAGCTCTACGACATCCACTAAAAGTTCGCTTCCGTACTTAGTCTTATAGAAAGTATACCGGGGAATTGAGTTTTTCATTGAAAGGCTTCTTACTTTTAGGATTACATTACTGCATGCAAATATATTGAATCATACGGAAAAAACACTTATTTATTCCCATCGATACTCTTCGCTCACTGTATGTTTAAACTCTCGAGCCTGAATATGTATTTACAGTTCTACAGTATAAATATCATTTACAGTATTTCCCTTAAACTGTTCACGTAAATTAATTTTATAATCCTTATTTTTTTTAGATTCTATAAAGATTTCATTACTACGCATTTTAAAAACATAGTTAGAGGATGAGCTTAATATCTTTCCTTCTATATCTTTATAGTTTATCTTATAGTATGTTCCCGATCCAGGAGCATCATCCATACGAGGTTCAATGATAGCCAATTCATCAAACTGATTGGTTAAATTCAAATTTACAATTTTAGTCTGCTTATCATAAGATAATTTATAAGCTATTTGAGCTTGGCTAACTAATGAAAGAAACAGCGACAATGTAAGTAGTAATGTTCTCATATTCATAGTCTTTTACGTGAAACGATTTTTATGATTTAAATTAAGTGATTTACTGAGGCTCTTGTGCCCACCAATAAAAAATATAACTCAGCATTTTCCCCTCGGCAGTAAGAGTGAACCATATGTCTTTCTTAAGTTCTATTTCAATCTTACGATAAACAGAAATAGGAATTGCTGCAAAAGGATCAGACTTATGAAACTCGAAACTCACTTCATCAACCCTACCTGTACTCGAATTTATATACATAATTATATTAAAATCATGTCCTTTTACCTTCTGTTTTTCACTATCAGAGAATGCAGCATTTACAATAGATTTACATTTAGAACTAGTCCAATTATCATCTTCAAACAGTTCAATGCCTGCATCTGTTTGTGCAAAAGATTCACCTGTACTTTTATAAACAGGATAAACTTTAATCCATTTATTGCTTTTATTATAAAGTCTAACAAACCCAGAGGCTCGTACATCACACTGATAAATATAGCCATCTTGGTTAAAAGTTTTAGTTGTGGCATAATAATTTGTCTGTGCATGCAAATATGCAACACAAAACAATGTACTAATAGCAAGAATTAAAGTTTTCATTTTTACACGCACAGACATTATTATTTAAGCGATTTACTTATTTAGGCTCTTGTGCCCACCAATAAAAAATATAACTCAGCATTTTTCCCTCGGCAGTAAGAGTAAACCAAAGCTCTTTCTTTATTTCTGTTTCTACTTTGCGATAAACGGAAACAGGAATTGTTGCAAAAGGACCGGACCTATGAAACTCAAAACTTACTTCATCAACCCTACCTGTACTTGAATTTATATACATCTTTATATTAAAATCATATCCCTTTATTCTTTGTTTTTCACTATCAGAAAATGCAGCATTAACAATAGAAAAACGTTTTGAGCGTGTCCAAGTATCACTCTCAAGCAATTTAATACCCGCATCTGTTTGCACAAAAGATTCACCAGTATTCTTATAAACAGGATAAACATTAATTAATTTATTACTTTTATTATAAAGTGTAACAAACCCAGAGGCTCGTACATCACACTGATAAATATAGCCATCTT
>OGMQ01001142.1_pt1 | contig 13058 bp, 13 predicted proteins | sample 1573291 | NCBI WGS metagenome assembly OGMQ01 (sample SAMEA2582008, study PRJEB24529) | metagenome | biome: Human gut stool | place: China | collected 2011
ATTTGTACGCTGTTTGACAACATTTTAATTGATATACATAAGTTTAAATCACTTCTACATCAATAAATCCTTTTACAATCCATTCATTATTGGCTGTTTCTAAAAAATTCTTATATGTCTTTACCTCTTCTGTCAATAAGTTAAAAAAATCGTCTTTAGTCATATTGTGATGATATTAATGAGACAAAGGTATTTTATTTCCCTAAATGTTCAATCCACTGAACAAAAATGTTCAATCTGCATCAAAGATAGGAAATCCAATCCAGAAGAGGAAAAAATGAAGACGTAAAATCATTTCTATTGTATAAGCTGCTCTTCAGGAGAATTTGCAGCAATACACTTGCTTGGAATTATTTGCATTTATAACTATCTGATAATTAATCGATTATAATTTCACTAAAACACAAGTACATTTTGCTTGAGACACAAGTACGTTTTACTTGAAACGTCAAAGAGTTTTGCTTCAAACACAAGGACGTTTTGGTTCAAACGTCCTTGCGTTTTCCCTAAAATGTACTTGTGTTTTCCGGCAGACCTCTTTTTGTCTGATTTTTAAGTTAATAAATCATTAGCAATCTTGTTTTTCTCCGGCGAAAATACTAAATTAGGACATCGCGAATTTTAAATGTAATGCCTATGAAAAAGTATGTAGCTGAACTAATCGGAACTATGGTTCTTGTACTGCTGGGCTGCGGTAGCGCCGTATTTGCAGGAGGAGTGGCCGACACAGTGGGTGCCGGTGTAGGAACCATCGGAGTGGCCATGGCATTCGGTCTTTCTGTCATCGCCATGGCATATACCATAGGAAACATTTCCGGCTGCCACATCAATCCGGCCATTACACTGGGTGTATGGCTGTCGGGAGGCATGAAAACGAAACGGGCGTTGATGTACATGCTGTTTCAGGTTGTGGGCGCCATTATCGGCTCACTGATTCTTACACTATTAGTTTCGACCGGTGCACACGGAGGACCGACGATCACAGGCTCCAACAGCTTTGCGTCTGATGCCATGGGGCAGGCGTTCCTGGCCGAAGCCGTATTTACCTTTATCTTTGTGCTGGTGGCGCTGGCTGCCACGGACGAAAAGAAAGGAGCTGGCAACCTGGCCGGACTGGCCATCGGACTTACGCTGATACTGATTCACATCGTGTGTATCCCGATTACGGGCACATCCGTGAATCCGGCACGAAGCATCGGACCGGCCTTAATGGAAGGCGGACAGGCCATCGAACAGCTCTGGCTCTTTATCGTGGCACCTTTCGTGGGAGCAGCTTTCAGTGCGCTGGTGTGGAAATTCCTTCGTACTGAATAAGTAAAGACACGAGGATAGCATGTCTTTTTCATTTAAAAAACGTATCTTTGCAGCCGATTTTTAAATAAGGAAAAAGATATGCTATCACAAGGTATTTATTCGATTGTTTTACTGATTTTCTCGAACATCTTCATGACGTTTGCCTGGTACGGCCACTTGAAGATGCGTGAAGAGTTCAGCTGGTTTGCTTCACTACCGCTGATTGGGGTGATTGCGTTCAGCTGGGCCATTGCTTTTTTTGAATACTGTCTGCAGGTTCCGGCTAACCGTCTGGGGTTCAGAGACAGTGGGGGACCGTTTGACATCATGCAGCTGAAAGTGATTCAGGAGGTGATTACGCTGGCCGTGTTTACCATTTTCTCCATGATTGCATTCAAGATGGAGTTGAAATGGAACCACCTGGCTGCATTTTTCTGCCTGATATTGGCTGTGTATTTCGTATTCAAGAAGTGAGATAAGACGCTTGTCAGTTCTGCTGTTCGCGTAGGCGCTGGATTTCACGCTGTACGTCGTACTGGTTGCTTCTGACTTTATCTTTTCGGAAGAATTCTTTTCGCCGGATAGAGTCCTCGGCTGCTTTCTGGCGAATGTATTCATACAAGTTTCCCGCATCCTCCGCCTGCGCTGGTTGCGGGTTTTTCTTTTTCTCCACTTTTACGGTATCGGGCCGAATCTCCGCTTGTTTTTTTACGGAGTCAGGAGCGGCGTAAATGGGCAGGAGAGGAGCTTCCGAAAAAGCCGGCTGAAAGGTAAGCAATGTCTGCGTGCTGTCGGCTGCCTGCTGTTTACGGAGCTGACGGTAGAAGTTGGGCACTTTTAAGCTGTCGGCAGCCGTGGGCTGATAGTCAGCATACGTTTTCCAGGCATTGGCATGCTTGCGGTTGTGTGCCAGCATGCGCCCGCGGCGGGTCATGTTGTCATAGATGAAGCCCATGAAATCGAGTCCGCCGATACCGATACCTACACCTGCAGAGCCTCCCACACTTTCATACATACGACCGGGAGAAGGCTTGATGCTACGTCCGTATTCTTCGTCTGCATATATGCGATTAGGATTCAGTGTCCAGGAAATTTCCCACTGCTTGGGCCGACCGGCTACCAATACATCGTATACAGGGTCTTCTCCGAAACGGATCCAGATGGTGTAAGGCTCCATGCGGACATAACTTTCCGGTTTCCATACTTTGGTGGTATCAATCAGGCTGCGGGGCACTTTCAGGTCCACCTTGAAGTCCATCCATTTTTTGTTCAGCGGGGCTTCCAATGGTTTGTTTTCCTGTTTGGGTAGGGGATTAAAGTCAAATTGAATCATTTTTACTGCATCCATGTTGAGTTGCAGTTCTTTTTCCTGCTGCTGGCTCATGGCGGGCAGGATACCGACTGTACATAGAATCAGTGTCAGCCGGGATGATAAATGTAAAGAGTAGTTCATGCCGTGTACGTGTTTATAGTCCTTTTACTCGTCCTCCCTGCATCCAGCACTTGCGATAGTAAGGTTCTTCCAGCCGGCTGACAATGACGCCGGAACTGGTGCTGGCATGCACGAATTTTCCGTCTTTCAGGTAAATGCCTACGTGATTGGCAACGCGTTTACGCCGTCCGTTATGGAAGAACACCAGGTCACCTTCCTGTAACTGGCGCTTGGATATTTTTCGGCAATTTTCCGTCCGCTGAGCGTCGGAATTACGTTGCAGTTTCTTATGGTACACTTTTTTATAGACAGCCGACGTAAAGCCTGAACAGTCCGTTCCCCGATGAGTGGCTCCTCCGTGGCGGTAGGGCACTCCAATCCAGTCGGCTACTTCCACGTAGAGTCGATGATTGTCGTTGGCATCGATGTCCATTTCCAGTCGCACAGCTGCACGTGCCAGTTCGCGGTAGTCCACGCGCGGAGCACGTGTGCCACATGAAGAAAGTATGAGACAGAGCCCGAATAATATATATGTCGAAAAACGAGTGATGCAGTATTTGTACATGATTGCTTATTTTGAACAAATGTACGTAATATCCTTGTTACATGGATAGGTACTTAGGGTATTTTAGAACCTGTTGAAGATTGTTTCATTTTGCTTTTTCCTGTATCTTACATAAAAAAACAGCGCCTCTTCCGAAAACGGGAAAGACGCTGCCTTTACAAATTGATTATCTATGGTATATTATTTCTGCACTGGAGAGCTCATGCTGACTTCCACTTCGTTCTTCTGTCCGAAGAAGGTCTTGGCAAAAGCTTTCAGGTCGTCACCGCTGATAGCGTTCACGGCTTCTTCGTATCCGGTATTCATATCCAGATTTTCCCAGTAGTAAGTGTTCAGGATATTCATCCAGTAACCGTTTTCTTTCTGGTTCTGCTTGTAAGTCTTCAGCATGTATTCCTTCACCTTGCTCAGGTCTTCGCTAACCGGACCTTTTTCGATGAATTCCTGAATACCTTCGTTAATCAGTTTCACCATTTCTTCACGACGGTTCGGGTCAGTATCGAAGTATACCTGGAAGGCACCTTTCTCTGTCGGATATTTACTCAGGCTTCCGTTACAGCTTACGCCGTATGTACCACCGGCATCTTCACGTACGGTACGCAGGTAAACCATGTTCAGCAACTGACCAAGCATGCTCATCTGCAGGTTGTTCTTCAAATCATATTTGCAATCGCCAGAATATACCATCAGCACGGTAGCCTTTGGAGTTTCCAGTTCTTTCACAAAGTTGTTTTCGAAGTGTCCTTTACGGATGGCCATACCTGTATCGCGGAATTTTTCGTTTCGCTTGGTGGCAGGCAGTGCACCCAGGTACTGCTCGATAAGCGGAGTAGCTGTTTTTGCATCTACGTTACCTACCAGAATGAAGGTAAAGTCGCTGGCATCCGCAAAACGGTTCTTGTAAAGTTCCATCACTTTGTTGTAGTCAATCTTGTCGAGCATGTCGGCTTTCATAGACAACGCACGCGGATGACGGTTGTAAAGTGCTACGTTGATAGAATCGCTGAATGCAGTCATCGGATCAGCTTCCTGATTAGCCAGGGCAGCCTTGTTACGTGTGATGAAAGAAGTGAAGGCTTCCTGGTCCATACGCGGTGCAGTGAAGCGCAGGTAAGTCAGTTGCAGCATGGTTTCCAAGTCTTTCGGAGAGCAGCTTCCTGACAATCCTTCTGAGTAGGTGTTGACCATTGCGCTGGCTGATGCCATCTTTCCGGCCAATACTTTATCCAGGTCTACAGAATTGAAGTTGCCCAGTCCACCCAATGAAGCAATCTGGCTAATCAGAGCGAACTGCAATACATCTTTATCGTTGAACAAAGAAGTTCCACCCGGACTGAAGGCCTGCATACGTACTTCGTCGGCCTTGAAATCTGTCGGTTTCAGAATGACACGCACACCGTTGCTCAGTGTCAGGATAGTAGAACCGAACACACCCTGTTCTGTCTTCACTACCTTTCCAGCATGTGGTTTTTCCTTCATCAGCGGTTCATCGGATACCTTGTCTACATAAGCTGTCAGCTTTTCAGCTTTTACTTTGTCGATTACGGCTTTCAGTTCGGCTTCCGTCGGATATTTCATACCGTCTTTTTCCGGACAGAACACGCTCAACACGATGTTTTTCTCTGTGATGAGCTGTTTCATTACCTGATTGACAGCATCTACCGGAATGTTCGGCACAATCTGGTTCATGATGGCATATTCATTTTCAATGCCCGGAATCGGTTCATTGTCAATGAAGTGACGCACATATTCATTTACATAACTTGCATTACGCTGCTTGTTACGTTCATTGTAGGCTGATTCCAGTCCGCGCAGGTAATCAGCTTTTGCACGGGCATATTCGCTAGCTGTGAAACCAAACTGACGCACGCGTTCAATTTCGCGCATCAACGTTTCTGTGGTCAGGATGATGCCGTCTTCCTTGGCTGCAGCAAAGGCCGCAAATGCTCCTTTTGTCTTAGCCACCAGGTAATCTCCATCCTGTACACCAGCTTCAATGAACGGCGGGTTAGCCTGCTGGGTCAGCTCGTTCAAACGGCTGTTAAGCATGCTTTCGATAGAAGAAACCATGTAGTTCATTACCAGATAACCCATGTTGTTCTTCTGATCGTTAGGCACTACATCGTGTTTGTGGAACAGATATACGATGGGCACCTGCTGTTCCTTGTCTTTTGCCACGGTAATGATAGGTTCATCATTGTCGGGCACAGGGAAATATTTACGTTCTGCAGCGTTGGCCGGCATTTCAATCGGAGAGAACAGCTTCTTGATTTTTACTTCAATGCTATCCACATTGATGTCGCCCACTACCACGATACCCTGCTGGTCTGGACGGTACCATTTTTCATAATAGTCTCTCAATGCCTGATAAGGGAAGTTGTCTACCACTTCCATCGTTCCGATAGGCAGACGATAGGCATACTTGCTGTCTTTATACATGGAAGGGAATACCTTTTCATACATACGCATCATAGCTCCTGTGCGTGTACGCCATTCTTCGTGGATAACTCCACGCTCCTTGTCGATTTCTTTCGGAGCAAGTGTCAGGTCGTTGGCCCAGTCGTGCAAAATCAACAGACAAGAGTCTACGATTCCGTCACGGATAACCGGTACGTTAGAAATATTATACACGGTTTCATCTACTGAAGTATAAGCGTTCAGGTTAGCTCCAAACTTCACACCGATGGTTTCGAGGTATTCACGAAGCAGGTTGTCGGGGAAGTGAGTGGTTCCGTTGAAACACATGTGCTCCAGGAAGTGTGCCAGACCACGCTGGTTGTCTTCTTCCAGGATAGAACCCACTTTCTGTGCAATGTAGAAGTCGGCCTGATTGTCGGGCAACTCGTTGTGACGGATGTAGTAGGTCAATCCGTTTTCTAACTTACCGATACGCACGTTGGGATCGGTCGGAATGGGCGGCATCTGTTGGGCGAATGCAGTCATCGCACCTCCCACTAAAATTACCGCCGCAAAAGTTCTTTTTAATTTAAAAACTTTCATCGTAATTTTTATTTAGGTTGTGAGTAATCAAAGAAGTCCGTTGGCCGACAAATAACGCTCTGCCTCAATGGCTGCCTTACATCCGCTTCCGGCTGCCGTAATAGCCTGACGGTAATGTGGGTCAGCTACGTCGCCTGCAGCAAATACGCCCGGAACACCTGTACACGGAGTATTGCCTTCAGTAATGATATAACCGGTTTCATCGGTTTTCACCCACGGCTTGAAAATATCAGAATTCGGTTTGTGACCGATGGCCAGGAAGAATCCGTCAATAGCCACATCGTAGCGTTCTTCGTCGGCTTCACCCATACGTTTCACTACGTGCATGCCTTCCACACCGTTATCGCCAAACAAACCTACAGCATTGTGTTCAAACAATACGGTAATGTGCGGATGATTCAGTACACGCTCCTGCATGATTTTAGAAGCACGAAGGAACGGCTTACGTACCACAAGATATACCTTGCTGGCCAGTCCTGCCAGGTACACAGCTTCTTCGCAGGCAGTATCGCCACCACCTACTACAGCTACGGTTTTCTTACGATAGAAAAAGCCGTCGCAAGTAGCGCAAGCACTAACACCCATACCCGCGTATTTCTTTTCGTCTTCCAATCCTAAGTATTTGGCAGTAGCACCGGTAGAAATAATCACGGTATCGGCGGTGATTTCCTTTTCATCGTCTACCACAAATGTATAAGGAGCCTTGCTCAGATCAGCTTTTGTCACAATTCCGTTGCGAATATCGGCGCCGAAACGTTCAGCCTGTCTTTTCAGGTCGTCCATCAGCACCGGGCCGGTTACGCCTTCCGGATAGCCGGGAAAGTTTTCTACTTCGGTAGTCGTAGTAAGCTGACCGCCAGGTTGGATTCCTTCATAAAGTACGGGAGAAAGATTGGCACGGCTGGTATAAATGGCAGCCGTATATCCTGCGGGGCCTGATCCGATGATCAGGCATTTTACATGTTCTGTTGCCATAAATTTGGAATATAGTTTGTCTTAATTTGAATAATTCTAGAACAAAAGTATATATTTTTTAGAATACTCCTTTTATTTATTCAGAGATTTTACGGAAATATGCATTCTTTATTCATTCTTATTCGCCCTTTGAAGGGGGATTTTTATTGCATAAATGAAAAATAGATGCTAACTTTGCCCGTCAATTAGATAAAACTAACATTTAATAAAGATATGTTTAGAAGTCATACTTGCGGTGAGTTACGACTCGCCGATGCAGGCAAGAACGTGACACTGGCCGGATGGGTGCAGCGTGCACGTAAGATGGGAGGAATGACATTTGTGGACCTCCGCGACCGCTACGGTATTACGCAGTTGGTGTTCAACACGGAAGTGAACGCCGAACTTTGTGAGCGTGCCAACCACCTGGGACGTGAATTCGTGATTCAGGTGAAAGGAACGGTAAGCGAACGTTCCAGCAAAAATGCCAATATCCCGACAGGAGAAATTGAAATCATCGTATCGGAACTGAATATTCTGAATTCAGCCCAGACACCGCCTTTCACTATTGAAGATAATACGGACGGGGGAGATGACCTTCGTATGAAATACCGTTATCTGGACTTGCGCCGTAGCGCTGTACGCAAGAACCTAGAACTCCGCCACCGCATGACGATGGAAGTACGCCGTTATTTGGATAGCAAGGGCTTCCTGGAAGTGGAAACTCCGATGCTGATTGGTTCTACTCCGGAAGGTGCACGCGACTTCGTGGTTCCTTCACGTATGAATCCGGGACAGTTCTACGCATTGCCTCAGTCTCCGCAGACTTTAAAGCAGTTGCTGATGGTTTCCGGCTTCGACCGTTACTTCCAGATTGTAAAATGTTTCCGCGATGAAGACCTTCGTGCAGACCGTCAGCCTGAGTTTACACAGATTGACTGCGAAATGAGCTTCGTAGAACAGGAAGACATCATCAATACTTTTGAAGGTATGGCCAAGCATTTGTTCAAGGAACTTCGCGGAGTGGAACTTACAGAACCGTTCTTACGTATGCCGTGGGCAGATGCCATGAAGTATTACGGAAGTGACAAACCGGATTTGCGTTTCGGCATGAAGTTCGTCGAACTGATGGACGTGCTGAAAGGCTACGGTTTCTCTGTTTTCGACAATGCAGCTTATATCGGTGGTATCTGTGCAGAAGGTGCAGCTCACTACACTCGCAAGCAGCTGGATCAGTTGACAGAGTTCGTAAAACGTCCGCAGATTGGTGCCAAAGGTATGGTATATGCACGTATTGAAGCAGACGGCACCGTGAAGTCAAGCGTAGACAAGTTCTACAGCCAGGAAGTGCTGCAGAAGATGAAAGAAGCATTCGGTGCTAAACCGGGTGACTTGATTCTGATTCTGAGTGGTGACGATGCCATGAAGACTCGTAAGCAACTTTGCGAATTGCGTCTGGAAATGGGTAACCAGCTGGGCTTGCGCGATAAGAACAAGTTTGCTTGCCTGTGGGTAGTAGACTTCCCGATGTTCGAATGGAGCGAAGAAGAAGGCCGCTTGATGGCTATGCACCATCCGTTCACTCACCCGAAAGACGAGGATATTCCTTTGCTGGATACCGATCCGGCTGCCGTTCGTGCCGATGCATACGATATGGTTATCAACGGTGTGGAAGTAGGTGGTGGTTCTATCCGTATCCACGATTCAGCATTGCAGGCTAAGATGTTCGAAATTCTTGGATTCACTCCAGAGAAAGCACAGGAACAGTTCGGCTTCCTGATGAATGCCTTCAAGTTTGGTGCACCTCCTCACGGTGGTCTGGCATACGGACTTGACCGTTGGGTATCTCTGTTTGCCGGTCTGGATTCTATCCGCGACTGCATCGCCTTCCCGAAGAACAACTCTGGACGTGACGTGATGCTGGATGCTCCTGGCTTCCTCGACCAAAAACAGTTGGATGAACTGAATCTGAAAATTGACATCAAGGAAAATAATTAATAACGTTTCAAGGAAAAAGACAAGAAAGTAACCGGATGAAGGAATCGGTACGGATTATACGCTTTGCAATAATAGGAACGCTCAATGCTCTGATTGCAGCTTTCGTAGTATGGCTGTTGATGCACATCGAGGGCGAGAGTTATATTATAGCTAATATATGCGCATATATTGTGGCACAGATACATAACTTTATCTGGTGCAAATACTGGATTTTTCCGCTTGAAACAGATGACAAAAAAAATAGCATCTGGCATCAGATGCTATTTTTTATTGGTGCTTTCGCACTGGCTTATAGTGCGCAGTTCCTTTTTCTTCTTATGCTCGTAGAGCTTCTTCACTGCAATGAATACCTGGCACAGTTCCTCGGACTCTTTATCTACGGTGCCGTCAACTTCATTTGCAATCGCCGCCTGACTTTCCGTTAGGCCATTTTCATCAGATTTTCTTCTTCAATATACTGAAGTTTCTTTTCCAGTATCACTTCACGCGTTTTCTCCGTATTGTCGGTACGGAACACCAGTATACCTTTTCCTCCCAGCAAGAAGGAATAGAGATAGGAAATACCTATGCCTGTTTCGCTGAAGCTGCGGATGGCATCGGCAGCCCGTCCCGGTTCATTGTCCAAACTGATGGCAAACACATCGGATACATTGGCTGAGATACCCGCATCCTTCAATACTTCATAGGCACGCAACGGCTCGGAACAGATAATACGGTAGATGCCGTACTCTACAGTATCAGATATAGTAGAAGCAATCAACTGGATATGCGCTTCTTTCAGTAGTTCAAGCACCTGAAGCAGTGTGCCCGACTTATTTTCTACAAAAACAGATAGTTGATGTATGGTCATACTCTTTTATTTTTAAATCAATGTTTTTCGTAAATCTTTCACGCGCACGGCTTTTCCTTCCTGTACGGGCAGGCTTCCTTTAGGTACCAGTTTCACACGTGGGGTAATCAGAATTTCATCTTTCAACTGGCGGGTAATTTCCTTGGTCAGGTTCTGAAGGAATCCGTAGTCATCGGTAAAGTCATTCAATTCTACCTCCACCGTCATCTCATCGTTCGCATCAAGGTTGGTCAGCGTAATGAGGTACTCATTACCCAGTTCCTTGAACTGCAACAAGATGTTCTCAATCTGAATCGGGAAGATATTGACACCCTTGAGAATCATCATGTCGTCACTGCGGCCTTTCATTCGGTCAAGACGCTTGTGATGACGTCCGCAAGGACAATCGCCCGGAAGTATACGGGTCAGGTCACGCGTACGGTAACGCAGCAACGGCATTGCTTCACGGTTAATGGTGGTCAGCACCAGTTCGCCCACTTCGCCTTCGGGTACCGGTTCCAGTGTGACAGGGTCCACAATTTCTACGATATAATAATCCTCCCAAATGTGGAGTCCGTTCTGTTCCATGCATTCAAAAGCTACCCCCGGGCCACACATTTCCGACATACCGAAAGAGTTATAGGCTTTTACGCCCAGCATCTGTTCAATACGGCGACGCTGTTCGTCAGAATGCGGTTCAGCTCCGATAATCAAAGTCTTCAGATGGGTATCGCGGCGCGGGTCAATGTGCATCTCTTCCATCACTTCATACAAACGGCCGGCATAACTCGGGATGGCATGAAGAGCAGTAGTACCAAAGTCAGTGATAAACTTAATCTGCCGCTTGGTATTGCCAGCAGCAGCTGGGACAGTCAGCATACCCAGACGTTCGGCACCATACTGGAAACCCAAGCCACCGGTAAACATACCGTAGCCAGAAGAGTTTTGGAAGATATCTCCTTTACGCAGTCCCACCATATACAGACAGCGTGCTACGGCATTGGCCCATTCTTCCAAATCGTGCTGTGTATGCAAAATCACGGTAGGAGTTCCTGTGGTACCACTGGAAGAATGGAGACGGACTACCTCTTCCAAAGGCACGGCAGAAAGCCCGAACGGATAATGGTCGCGCAAATCCTGTTTGGTAGTGAAAGGGATTTTCTGTAAATCCTCCAGTGACTGTATATCTTCCGGTTTGATGCCGCATTGCTGAAAGCGTTCCTTGTAGAACGGAGAATGCATACAACGGTCGATGGTTGCTTTCAACCGTTTCAACTGAAGTTTCTCAATGTCCGGTCTCGACAAGGTTTCCACTTCAGGATGCAAGTACATTTGGTCGTTTTTCATATTATTTTTCGTTGTTTGATGCACAAATATAGAAATAATAAACTAAAACCAAATAAAAACTTTCATTTTTCTTTTAATACTGTTCAAATGATTCAAAATTTGTCAGGATAGTTACTGTATATGTATCCTCCCTAAGCGGAAAAACAGGGAATGCCATTTCCTGTCCTATATGAAAAGAGCCACTGCAAATCCCTCTTTTACGAAGAAATGCAGTGGCTCTTCTTATTTTCTATGTCAAGCCAACGTGACTTTAAAGGCCTTATTCAAAGCTCCCGTAACGTGTAGGCAGCAACTTACGGTCGCCCAATGTATTATCAATACGTGCTACGTTAATCCAGAATTTGTTGTCTCTTACACTCTGAATCGGATAAGCCGCCTTGGCACGTCCATAAGGATGAGTCCAAGCATCTCCCACAATCTCGTATTCCGGATGAGGAGCATTCACCAATACGTTGTCTTCTTTGTCGACCTTTCCAGTCTCAATCTCTGCAATTTCTTCACGGATATGTACCATGACATCCACAAAGTTGTCCAATTCTGCCAGACTTTCACTTTCCGTCGGTTCAATCATCAGCGTACCGTGTACAGGGAAAGAGAGGGTAGGTGCATGGTAACCGTAGTCCATCAGACGCTTGGAAATATCATTTTCCGAGATTCCGCTTTCTTCGTGTGTCTTCCGGCATTCCAAAATCATTTCATGACCTACGAAACCATTCTTTCCGCGGTATACCACTCCATACGCATCTTTCAAGCAAGCAGCCAGGTAGTTGGCATTCAGGATAGCTGTTTGAGTCGCTCTCCTCAGGCCTTCTGCTCCCATCATGCAAATGTATCCGTAAGTAATCGGCAGGATACCGGCACTTCCGTAAGGAGCAGCAGATACTTCATTCTGCGGATTGCCCGTGCTGACATGGCCCGGAAGGAAAGGAACCAGATGTATTTGGTACCGCATCTATCGCAGCAGGCAATTACAATATCATGGCAGCTGTTATGGTCGGTGGTATGCTTCCACCGCTTGCAATCGCACTTGCATCCATGTTCTTTAAAAACAAATTTACCGAAGAAGAGAGAAAAGCAGGACCGACAAACATTGTTATGGGACTTTCCTTTATCGCAGAGGGAGCAATCCCGTTTGCAGCATCGGATCCATTGCGTGTGCTGCCGTCCTGTATCATTGGTTCCGCAGTTGCAGGAGCATTATCCATGGCATTTAACTGTACATTAATGGCACCACATGGTGGAATCTTCGTATTCTTAACCGTAGGCCATCCGCTGTTATATCTCATATCACTGGCAGTTGGTTCTGTTGTAGGATGCGTAATCCTTGGACTTTTAAAGAAGGATGTATCAAAAAGATAGGAAACGGAAAAGGTAATTAAAATCGCAGGCTTTATGTTGCAACAATATAGAGACTGTGAATATGTAATCATAAAACAATGTGTTATGTACAAAGAAAGGAGAAAATCATGAAAGAATTTAAATACGTGATCACAGACAAGGGGGGAATCCATGCAAGACCGGCAGGAGCACTTGTAAAGGAAGCAGCAGCATTTCCATGCAGCATTACCATTGCAAAAGATGGAAAAGCAGCAGATGCAAAACGTATTTTTGGAGTTATGGGACTTGGTGTAAAATGCGGC
>OGMQ01001145.1_pt1 | contig 13019 bp, 8 predicted proteins | sample 1573291 | NCBI WGS metagenome assembly OGMQ01 (sample SAMEA2582008, study PRJEB24529) | metagenome | biome: Human gut stool | place: China | collected 2011
AGATGTAGAAGACACTTACTTTTGTGAAATGTCTGATAATAAATTTTATAAAAGTATTATAATAAACTGCTGCCAGGCCGCCTGACATAAAAATAAATAAATAATGCAGAGGCAGGTAATTTAGACGATAGTAAAAAAGGTTTTGTAAAAATACTGGTAAGTCAGTACTTTTAAGATTGGGATGACAGGTCCAGTAGTTGAAGACGATCTGCAGTAAGAACAGCAGCATAAAACCAATTTTAAGACTGCTGTTTTGGAAAAAAGAAAATAATTTATGCCATAATGGGAAAGTAAAATAAAACCATAGCAGTATGACCATAAAATATAAGTGGTAGCAGGATAAACCATAAAAGAGAAGAAAAAGGATATTTGCTGGCTGCCAGTTTATACATCCTGGCATAACAGCAGAAAAGTAAAGCAGATAAAACAGTGACCAGATAACATAGGGAAGTCCGACACTTTGCAGCCGTTTTTTTAAAAAAGGCAGATAAGCTATAGTAGTTTCTGGTCGGTATTGGCAGAATAAACCATAACCGGAGATAAAAAAGAACGCGGGAACACTATAGCGTGAAAGTATTTCCAGCAGCATATATAAGAAACTATTGGGATAAGGTGCTTCTAGGACAAAAGAACCAACGTGGATACCGATGACTCCAAGCATACAGATACCGCGCAGGTCGTCAATTATTTGATTGCGTTCCGGCATAAGATACTCCTTTTGAAAGTAGATTTATTGATTTATATATTATACTCTAAGCCTGCAGGGATGGCAAAGGAAAGTATGAACAAATAAAAAAACAGACTCGTAAGAGTCTGTTTTTAGGAGGTTATAAAACAATGCTTAAGGATTAACTGTTGCGCGGTAAACCTGTTTGCCATCTTTAAATCCAACTATAACAGCACTTTTTACTGCATCGTGGGAAGCGTCTAAAGAGGTTTTGCCTGTTACTGCCTGAAAATCTTTGGTAGCAGCTAATGCTTCTGCTACTTTTGCTGATTCATAGACACCTGCGCGTTTGATGCTGTCGGCTAAAAGCATGGCTCCATCATAGCCAAGCACTGCGGGCGCGTCAGGTTTTTGCTTATAAGTTTTAGCATAAGTATCTACGAAAGCTTTGGAAGCTTCATTGGTAGAATCCGGGCTGTAATGGTTTGTGAAATAGGTATTGTTAAGAGATGATGCACCTGCTATTTCGACTAATTTAGGACTATCCCAGCCGTCACCGCCGATAATAGGAACAGTAATACCTAGTTCACGGGCTTGCTTGCATATTTTACCTACTTCTTCATAATAACCAGGTACATAAATTACTTCAGGCTTTGCCGCAGCTATTTTTGTCAAAACAGCTTTAAAGTCCGAATCTTTTTGCAGATATGATTCTTCAATGACAACTGTACCGCCTTTTTCTGTATAAGCTTTTTTGAAAAATTCAGCCAGACCTTTGGCATAGTCACTGCTGTTATCAATGTAAACAGCAGCTTTTTGGAGCTTCAGTTCATTTAAAATAAAATTAGCACCGACAGTACCCTGAAACGGATCGATGAAGCAAACTCTGAAGGTATTTGGTTTTACCTTACCTGTTTTTTCATCTAAGGTTACTTTTGGATTAGTGGCTCCAACTGCAAGAAAAGGAACCTTAGCGGCTTCACTTACGTTAGAGGCAGCTATGGCACTGGAACTGGCAAATAATCCCATAACAACGGGAGCTTTATCCTGATTGACCAGTTTACTCATTGCATTAGCAGCTTCTGCAGGTTCAGATTTATTATCGGCAACGACCAGTTCAATTTTTTTGCCAAGCAGACCACCGGTATCATTTAGCTGCTGTACGGCAAGTTTGATTCCATTTGTAATGGATGTTCCGTAAGTAGCGTTATTACCTGTCAGCTCAGCAACAACGCCTATTTTAATAGTGTCTGCTTTCTTGTCGCTGCCTGTACCGCAGCCGCTGACTAAAACTGACATGGTTATAAGGGCACCGCCTATGGCCAGAGCCAGTTTTTTCTTAGTAAATTTCATGATAAATCCCCCTCATAAATAAATTAATAATTACGAAGAACAACAAGGTATTGTACTGGAGAGAAAAAGTCGAATTAAAAGCTTTGACTTCTCGAAGCTGCAGTACTGGAAAACAGTACGATAAAAGTACCTTGATACTATTCGATGAGATAATTGTACTTTGCAAAAAAGCAAAAAGCAAGAAAAACTTGATAAAGTATAAAAAATGAAGAAAAGTGTAAACAAAGGTATAGTTTCCATATCAGAATAGTATAATGAATTACCAGATTTACGGCAGGATTTAAATATTTAACAGCGAATTAAGATTTATAAAACAATATATATTCAAAGATGAAAGCAATATTTTAACAAGGGTGTGGAAGGTATGCAGTTAACAACAGTACAACTTGTGAGTATAGTTATAACACTGGTTTTAACGATTTTGCCAGGTATATATGCCGGTCGTAAAATAAAATCTGCTGATGACTATGCCTTAGGTGGACGCAGTGCCGGGATTGGTATGGTCGCAGGCAGTATTATAGGAACTATTGTTGGCGGTGCTGCTACCATAGGCACAGCACAGTTAGGCTTTCAGCTGGGACTAACCGCTTGGTGGTTTACTTTAGGATCTGGCATTGGGTTTATCATCATGGGACTGTTTTATGCCCGTCCGCTGCGTAATAGCGGTCTGATGACGATTTCTGAGTTTTTAGTTGTAAACTTCGGGAAGAAAGCTGGTCCGATAGCGAGTTTATCGGCTACGGCAGGTATATTTTTCAGTATTGTTGCAAGCATGCTTACGTCAATACATTTAATAGTGGGCCTTTTTCATGTAAGCCTGGTGGCTGCTGCGTCAATAATAATTGTTATTGTTGCGGCACTGGTTTTTTTTGGCGGTATCAACAGTTCTGGAATGGCTGGTATTTTTAAAATATTACTGGTTTTTGCAACTGTTTTTGTAGGAGGCATTCTTTCTTATAATGATTTGGGAGGATTGACGGGAATTCGTGAAAGTTTTCCTGCGTTTCCATGGCTCAGCCTTTTTGGTAAGGGCATTGAAGACAGTCTTTTTAGTTTATTTTCTATGGTGATTGGGGTTATTTCTACACAGACCTATGTACAGGCTCTGTTTTCGGCCAAGGATAGTGCAACGGCAGCAGCAGGCTGTGTCACAGCTGCATTGATTGTTATTCCTGTCGGGTTACCGTCAGTGATGATAGGTATGTATATGCATGCGATGCATCCGGAGATTAACGCTATTGATGCACTGCCGTTTTATCTATGTATATATTTGCCTGAATGGCTGGGGGGCATTGGTATTGCAGCATTGCTGCTGTCTTCGCTTGGTTCTATTTCTGGTCTTGCATTAGGAATTGGGACGATGATTTCACGAGATATTTTTAATGATTTATTAGGTCTTCGTGATGTAAAAAGATTATTGTGGATTAGTAGATTTTCAGTGCTGGCAGTTACATTTGGCGCAGTAATATTCGTTTTTCATTATCTTGATTCACTGGTTTTGCATTGGAATTATCTGTCAATGGCATTGCGGGGGGCAGGAATATTTTTACCATTGACATTTATTGTGTTTTTTAAAGGCTTAGTGCCAAAAGAGGCTGGCTTTGCCGCAATGATTGCTGGTATAATGGTAGCCTGCCTTTGGCCGTTTATTTTCCCGGATTCGGCAAATGCCTTATTCCCAAGCTTGGCTTTTAATTTGTTGTTTTTAGTACCGGGAGTATTATGGAGTTTATATAAAAATAAAGATAGGAGAGTTTGATGTTCAGCATCACTTTGCCGCTATTGGCAGGTGATGCTTTTGCTTGAGTGGCAGTGCATCCTTAAAGCAACTGGTGTTTGCCTATATCTGTTGTGGTATAATATATGGTATAAATTTAATAAAAAAATCGATGCTTTTTCGGAAGGAGGACTGTTGTGAGCGTAAATTTTACACATCTGCATGTCCATACTCAATACAGCCTGCTTGACGGTGCCGCAAAAATAAGTGATCTGGTTGCTTATGCTAAAGAAATCGGAATGAAGAGCCTGGCGATAACAGATCATGGTGTAATGTATGGTGTCGTTGATTTTTATCAGGAGGCAATGAAGCAGGGAATCAAGCCTGTTATAGGCTGTGAAGTATATTTGACAAATGGATCACGATTTGAAAAAACTAACCGTGATGGGATGTACCATTTGATTTTACTGGCAGAGAATGACGAAGGTTATCACAATCTGATGAAGCTGGTTTCACTTGGACATTTAGAAGGGTTTTACTATAAACCTAGAATTGATAAAGATATTCTAAGACAATACAGTAAAGGTATTATCTGCATGAGCGCATGCATTGCCGGTGAGATTCCTGTGCAAATACTGCGAGGCAATTTAGAAGGAGCTGAAAACAGTTTAAAGGATTATCTGGACATTTTCGGGAAAGACAATTTTTTTCTGGAAATTCAGGATCATGACCTTGAAGAAGAACATACTGTTAATACTGAACTGAAACGCCTGGCAAAAAAATATGATCTTGGTTTAGTGGCTACTAATGATTCTCATTATGTGAAGCGCGAAGATGCAGATGCACAAGATGTATTGCTGTGTATTCAGACAACAAGTACTGTAGATGATCCTAAAAGAATGAAATTTCCTAATGATCAATTTTATTTAAAAAGTGAAGCTGAGATGCGCGAAAAGTTCGGTGATTGTCCTGAAGCTTTAGAAAATACAGCGAAGATAGCAGAGCGCTGCAACGTGGAATTGAGTTTTGGTCATTTATTGCTGCCGGAATTCCCTATTCCAAATGGATTATCGGCAGAGGAATATTTGCGTAAGCTGTGTTTAGATGGGATGCCGGGGAGGTATCCTGAGCCGACGCAGCAGGTTTTAGATAGGCTGGAATATGAATTAGGTATTATCAATAAAATGGGCTATGACTGTTACTTTCTGATTGTTTGGGATTTTATAAGTTACAGCCGCAGAAATGACATACCTGTAGGACCTGGCCGCGGAAGTGCGGCAGGCAGTATTGTCGCTTATCTTTTAGGGATTACTAATATTGATCCGCTGAAATATGATTTGCTGTTTGAACGTTTCTTAAATCCTGAACGTGTAAGTATGCCTGATATAGATACAGATTTCTGTTATGAAAAAAGGCAGCAGGTTCTGGATTACATTATTAATCGTTATGGACAGGAGAAGGTTGCCCAGATCATAACTTTTGGTACCTTACAGGCTCGCGCGGCGGTTCGTGATGTTGGCAGAGCGTTGGAAATGCCTTACAGCATGGTGGATAATGTAGCAAAACTTATTCCGCGTGATTTGGGTATTACATTAGAGAGAGCGCTGGAGGCCAGTAATGAGCTGAGAAGTTTATATGAAAACGATACGAACATCAAACGCCTGATTGATCTTGCTCAAAGCGTGGAAGGCATGCCGCGTAATTCAGGTACTCATGCGGCGGGAGTTGTTATTGCCCCGGATGATTTGAAAAAGTATGTGCCGCTGCAGTTGTCGAATGAAAATTTTATTACAACTGAATATGATAAAGATAAGATTGAAAGCCTCGGACTTTTAAAGATGGATCTTTTAGGGCTGCGTACTTTGACAGTAATTGGTGATGCAATCAAGTTTATTTATGAAACTACTGGTGATAAACTTGATATTGATAAAATTCCTCTTGATGATGAAACAACGTGCAGCATGCTGAGAAAGGGCGATACTCAAGGGGTATTTCAGCTTGAATCAGGCGGAATGACGAAACTGGTTATGGATTTGGGACCGGAAAGTTTTGAAGATCTTATTCCTTTAGTTGCATTGTATCGTCCTGGACCATTAGGAACGGGAATGGTAGAAGATTTTATTGCAGGACGTCATGGTGAAAAAACTGCAGAGATGCTGCATCCTTTATTGGAACCGGTTTTAAAAGATACTTTTGGCGTTATTCTTTATCAGGAACAGGTTATGCAGATCACTTCCGTTCTGGCAGGCTTCAGCCTCGGGCAGGCAGATATTCTGCGGCGGGCTATGGGCAAGAAAAAGGCTAAGGAACTGGATTCTATGCGTGAAGCCTTTATTGATGGAGCTCAACAAAAACATGGTATCAGCGCGCAGCTGAGCAGTGAAATTTTTGCTCTCCTACAGCATTTTGCCGGTTATGGGTTCAATAAATCGCACTCTGCCGCGTACGCATTAGTTGCTTATCAGACTGCTTATCTTAAAGCACACTGGCCTGCAGAATTTATGGCAGCTTTTTTGACCAGTGTCATCAGTGACAGCGAAAAGCTGAGCTGGTATATAAGTGTGTGCCGCAGTATGGGGCTGAAGATTTTACCGCCGGATGTTAATGAAAGTGGCCGAAGCTTTTCTGTAAATAAAGACAGGGTTATCCGTTTTGGTTTAGCAGGTGTGAAAAATGTAGGTGAAAATGCGATCGGCAGCATTTTACAGGCACGTAAAGAGGGACCTTTTAAATCTTTGATGGATTTCTGTAAACGGGTGGATAATAGAGCTGTTAATAAACGAATGTTGGAAAATTTAATAAAATGTGGCGCGATGGATTCCTTTGGTTATAAACGTTCCGAGTTGTTAGCCGTTGCAGAACAGGCTATGGACATGGGCAGTAATTATCAAAAAGATTATCAGAGCGGACAGATGGGACTATTTGGTGATGACAGTTTTGCTGATGTTAATGAGCTAAAAATACCTGAATTGGAAGAAATCCCCAAACGCACGATTTTGCAATATGAGAAGGAACTGATCGGTTTTTATGTAACCGGTAATCCTTTAGACGCTTATGTCGGTTCCTTGTATTATTACACTCCATTGCGTAAAATATCAGATGCCAGTGAAGTGCTTGACGGTAAATATTTCAGTGTTGCCGGCATAATTTCGGATTGCCGGATAAGAAATACGCGTCAGGGTGACAGTATGGCGATTTTAACATTAGAAGATTTTAACGGAAAGATGGAGATTGTGGTTTTTCCAAAAGTTTACCGTGACGCTGCCAGGCTGCTTTATCAGGAGAATGCAATCAGCGTGGAAGGAAAACTCAGTATCGATGAACGTGAACGAAAAATTCAGGCGTTAAAGATTAAACCTCTGCAGGAAGTGCCTCCTGATTTACATATAAAGATCATGAAAAAGGATGAAAATGGTATTGTCCAAAAAGGATTAAAACAGATTTTTGAAAGTTTTTCGGGCGACACACCTGTCTATCTGCATCTGATAGATTCAGGAAAGATGATCAAAGTAGAGCGCTGTTTTTGGGTGGATGGGAAGAATGCCGGTGTTTACCAGGCTTTAGATGATTTATTGGGAGAAAATTGGTATTTAAAGGGGTGAAACCGTGTTGAAAAACAGGGTTTTGCTTGCCACAGTCAAGTAAAGAATGTTACAATAATAAATATGTAGTTAAAACCTTTGGCATAAATATAGAGGAGGGCTCACATGAATATCGTAGTATGTATCAAACAAGTTCCTGATACGGCAGAGGTCAAAATTAATCCTGAAACCAACACACTTATTCGCGATGGTGTTGAAAATATTATGAATCCTTTTGACCGTCAGGCATTGGAAACTGCCTTGATCCTTAAGGACACCAGCGGAGCGAAGGTTACCGTCGTTTCGATGGGACCGCCGCAGGCGACGGATATTTTGAAAGAGGCCATTGCGATGGGCGCTGACGACGCTGTTTTAATCAGTGACAGGGCTTTGGCTGGTTCTGATACTCTGGCTACAAGTGTTGCTTTAGCAGCTGCTGTACGTAAGGTAGGAGAGTGCGATTTGGTTTTATGCGGTAAACAGGCAATTGATGGTGATACTGCTCAAGTTGGACCTGAAATGGCCGAACATCTTGGCATTCCACAGGTTACCGGGGTTTTAAAAGTAGCGTTGGGAGCAGATGGAAGACTGCTTGTTGAACGAGAGAATGAAAGCAGCTGCCAGACTTTGGCTGTTACATTGCCGGCTGTAGTTACTGTTACTAAATCTGAAAAAGAACCTCGTTTTGCCAGTATCAAAGGAAAAATGAAAGCAAGAAAAGCAGAGATTCCCGTAATGGGTGCGGCTGAGTTGGAGATTGATCCGAAAGTGATAGGGTTATCAGGTTCTCCGACTAAAGTTTTGAAAATCTTCACCCCGTCCGTACCACAGATCGAAAGCGAAATAATCAATGAAGAAGATACAGACAAAGCTGTTGATATGCTGATCGAAAAATTGGTACAAGCGAAAATTATTACTCATTGAGGTGAATGAAGATGGCTATTTGTGTAGATAGAGAAAAATGTATCGGCTGTGAATCCTGTATAGCAGTATGCCCGGTTGGCGCGCTCAATATGGTTGACGGTAAGGCTAATATCGATCAGGACACCTGTATCGCCTGTGGCGCCTGCATAGGGGAATGCCCTGTTGAGGCAATTGAACGTGAAGAGATTGTCCGTGAGGTAAAGAATAAAGAAGGTAAAGATTTATGGGTCAATGTTGAATTAGAAGACGGAGAGCCTGTTGGTGTTGTTTATGAATTGCTTGGTGTCGGCGCCGAATTGGCGGCTAAAGCAGATCAGAAATGCTGCGCTGTTTTGATTTGTAAAGAAGCTGGCAGCTTGCCGCAGAAACTATTTGCAGCCGGTGCTGATATTGTTTATGTTGTAAGCGGACCTGAGTATGCAGAGTATAATACTGATATTTATACTAATGCTTTTTGTGAATTGGTTGAAACCTATAAACCAAATGCTGTTTTATGCGGAGCTACTGTAGATGGCCGAGATCTTGCCCCTCGTATCGCCGCACGTTTAGGCACAGGTCTTTGTGCTGATTGTACGGCATTGGATATCAATGGAGAACTGGTAGAATGGACACGTCCTGCTTTGGGCGGTAATATTCTGGCTACGATAATCTGTGATGAGCATCGTCCGCAGATGGGCACTGTACGTCCTAAGGTCTTTAAGGCAAAGGATGTCGATGCATCTAGAAGCGGCGAAATTGTAAATTATACTGTAAAAAATGCTGTTACATCTAAGGTAGAGTTAGTTCGCAAAGAGATTTTGGGGGCCAGTGGCGCTATTAAAATAGAAGATGCGGAGATTATTTGTTCAGGCGGTCGTGGATTAGGCAGCTGTGATAATTTCAAAATGCTCGAAGAATTGGCTGCTTTATTTGAACATGGCAGTGTTGGGGGGTCTCGCGCTGTTGTCGATGAAGGTTGGGTAGATCATGCGCATCAGGTTGGTCAATCTGGCAAAACTGTAACGCCTAAAATTTATTTTGCGTTTGGTATTTCCGGTGCTATACAGCATTTAGCTGGTATGTCTGCTTCTGATATTGTTATTGCCATTAATAAAGATGCCAATGCACCAATTTTCAAGGTTGCTCAATATGGTATCGTAGGCGATGCACGTGAAATTTTGCCCAAGCTGATCGCTAAAATCAAAGCTGTTAAAGAGGCTTAAGCTTTAAACTTGGAGGAAAAACCTGTGTGGAAGGTAGTATACATTGCGCAGACCGCTGAAGCGGCTGCCAGGATCAAAGAAGTATTAGCCGCGAACGGTTTTTTGACGCAGACTAAAACTACGAATTCCAAGCACGGTGGCGTATATGAAATCAGTGTGCCGCTTTCCGAAGCTGAAGATGCGTATGAGGGCATTTGCGAAAACAAGTTTCAGTTGTAATTCTAAGGAGGCCGGGCAATGAAGAAAACAAAAATCATTTGCACCGTTGGTCCCAGTACTGATAATATCCCGCTTTTAGTTTCTATGCTGAAAGCGGGAATGGATATGGCCCGCTTTAATTTTTCACATGGAAGCCATTCTGAACATGCCCAAAGATTGGGGCTTGTCAGAGAGGCGGCTGAACAAGTCAATAAACCGATCGCTATGATTGCCGATACCCGGGGGCCTGAGATGCGCCTGGGTATTTTTGAACATGATAAAATTACGTTGCAGGAGGGCGAATCTTTTTGTCTGACAACGAAGGAGCAGATCGGTAATGAACAGATTGCTTCAGTTAATTATTCAGGTTTACCTGATGAATTAAAAGTAGGCGATGCTATTTTATTGGCTGATGGATTACTTTCTTTAGAGGTAGAACGCATCAACGGAACTGAAATCTATACGAAAGTAGTGCATGGTGGGCAGCTGGGTTCACGTAAAAGAGTCGCCTGTCCGGGTGTGGAATTAAAACTGCCTTTTTTGTCTGAGCAGGATATAAAAGATATTACTTTTGCAATAGAACATGATATGGATTATATTGCAGCGTCTTTTGTACAAAAGGCAGAGGATGTTCTTGCGATTCGTAAGGTTTTAGAAGCCGCAGGATCGGGGATGGGGATTATTGAGAATCAGGCAGGTTTTACGCATATTGATGAAATCATAGAAGTTTCTGATGGCGTAATGGTTGCGCGTGGTGATTTGGGAGTAGAGATTCCCGCTGAATATGTTCCTTTGGTGCAGAAAGAAATTATCAGGCGCTGTAATAAGGCCGGTAAGCCTGTGATTACAGCTACGCAGATGCTGGAAAGCATGGTCAACAGTTATCGTGCAACCCGTGCAGAGGCCAGTGACATCGCTAATGCTATTTTTGATGGAACTGATGTTATTATGCTGAGCGGTGAAACTGCTTCAGGTTCGTATCCGCTGGAAGCAGTTCAGACGATGGCCAAGATAGCATTGCGAACAGAAGAGGCATTGGATTATGCCGCTATTTTTAAAGGAAAAGGTATTAGTGATAAAATACATTCTACTGAGGCTATAAGTCATGCTACAGTGCAGATTGCACAGGAACTGGATGCAGACGCTATTGTTACGGTTACTGAATCTGGTTTTACGGCTCGAATGATTGCTAAATACAGGCCTAAGTGTTATGTTGTAGGCGTTTCACGGATACCTGCAAGGGTAAGGGCGATGCAGTTTTACTGGGGAGTAAGGCCGCTTTTGGGGCCTTCCAGTGATAATACTGATGAAATGATTGAGATATCATTGAAATGTGCACGTGAACACGGTTATGTCAAAGACGGTGACTCGGTTGTCATTACAGCTGGAGTTCCTGTCGGTAAACCAGGTTCAACGAATTTGATTAAGGTGGTTAATGTGGGAAATAAATTAGTAAGCGGTGTTGGTATAGGTAAACGTTCGGTTACAGGTAAAATATGCACTGCTATTACATTGACAGATTTTAAAGAAAAGTTTAAACCTGGTGATGTTTTAGTAGTTGGAGTATTGCCGGATGAAGCGGCAGCTTATGCGTCTAAAGCAGCTGCTATCGTTGCAAAGGAGGGTGGACTGACATCTTCAGTAGCCATCATAGCAATTAATTGTAGTATTCCTGTAGTTGTTGGCGCTGAAAATGCGCTTAACCTGCTTAAAGACGATATGGAAGTAACTGTGGATACTGTAAGCGGTATCGTTTATGAAGGTGCTATCAATATTTAATAGAGGATAGAGGTAGAGATGGCTGAAGAATCAACCAGGATAGTTCATGGTCCTACGTTTAAAAATCTTTTAGATAATGTAACTAAGCTGGAAAAACAGACACAGAAAAAAGACCTGTCTTCAGATGAGAAAAGTGTTCTGGCACAGGATCTGCTCAGTTGTCTTCTGGATGCGTTAGATATGCAGTCTGAGGCGGTTATGTCGCAAAGCGTCAAGGAACAGATGTCATTGACGATTGAGCGAATAGTACGCCGTTTTAAGCTTTTGGCAGAACAGGGAATAGCCTGCGAAGCCTGTTTGGAGAAATTAAAGAATTCCTGCATCTATTTCATGCGTGCTAAACATGAAATTTTAGCAAAAGAGATAGTAGCTGTTTTTCAGCCTGTTTTAGTGACAAATTCGCATCTGCGTGCAGAAGGCATACGTAAATTGGGTATGCTTGGCTGCCTGGCAATGAAAGATGGACTGCCGGAGGTAACGATACAGTGTGCGAATATAGTGGTTATTGTAAGCAATGAATTAACAAAAACAGATGCTGATTTGGAACAGGAATTGCTGCAGATGCTGCAGGATATGGCAGTTATGGCTGCTAGAATGCGTGATGAAGCCAGATTTTCTGCTATTGTATCCAAAGCTGTTGTACGTTACAGTGCAGAGAGTACCGTCTATGCCGGTTCTAAAATGGTAGAATTTTTGCTGACGCTATTTTTTACGGCCTCGGACAGACGTTATGTTAATGCATTACCAATGCTGCGCTGGATGAGTTTGTTATTGACCAATAATAAATCATTAACTGCAGGAGAATTACAGTATTTTGTGCGTGAATGGACACAGCTGATTGCACAGATTGCCCGGAGAAAATGGGAAAATGAGACCAGGCAGTTAATGGACGGATTATTTGTTTTTCTGGTGCGTGAAAAAGATTTTGCCTTAACGCGTAGTACGCTGATGAATATTGCCTTACATTTTCAAATGTATGCAGGCTGGGATGGTTTTGCTAACGCGTTTAAATTATATGCTCCGTGGCAGAATTTTATGCTGGTTTTACTTGATCAGGCTGTTTCCAGCAGGCGCAGTCAGCAGCAACGGGAACAAATAGGCAGTTTGGTGCTGCGTACTCAGCGGGATTTGATAACTGCTGTGGCGAGACTGACTATGCAGGAAGAAATGACTGTATACGGAGAGTGGCTGCAGTTTGGTTTATCTGCTGCTAAAAGTGAAAAAAATAAGATCAGAGTACGCAGACTGGTACAGTTAACAGTGGGCTATTGGGCCTCTCAGCAGCCGCGTACAAGCAGAGAACAGCTTAAACATTTACTATATGTCTTTGAACCAGATTTGGTAAAGGGAAAATATCTGGAGCTGTTGGAGAAAGTAAGATAGCTTAAATATCTGAATTGGTAAAAATAATAGTTAATAAAAAAGACGTTTTTCCTTGGAAAGACGTCTTTTTTATTTTCTCGTTCACTATTTTTTCACAAATATCATTAGAATGAGAGGGAGTATAGTGCAAGAATAAAGAATACCTGAAAATAGTAGTGGAGCTGGAATATTTTTGGGGGAAGCTTATCTGATTCGCGCGGAAGCCTATTTGAGAG
>OGMQ01001149.1_pt1 | contig 12984 bp, 13 predicted proteins | sample 1573291 | NCBI WGS metagenome assembly OGMQ01 (sample SAMEA2582008, study PRJEB24529) | metagenome | biome: Human gut stool | place: China | collected 2011
CTGCGGGAACGATTAACCCAACTTACAACTAACAAAGTTTCGATTCCATACTCCCTGCTATTGGATAGAAACTTTGTTTTTCAGAAATTTGATACGGCAACAATCCCGAAAAGCGGGACAAGGTCATTGCGTTTTCAGAATATGTTTTTTACCTTTGTGGATGACATATTGAAATTTACGGAAGCGTAAGTTTATTCTCGGATAGTGAACGTAGGAAATTCATTGAACATGAGAATAGGCAGACCTTATCTCCCGTCATATCCTTTACGGATACGGCGCGGGGTTGTTGCTTATTTGAATGTTCGGGCAATCCTACGGCCTACTATCCTCAAATGAGCTTTCAGCCCTGCGCTTTCTTATTACCATTAACTTGCCGTTTGAGGGATGGGACGGCACATATATTTTTCTATTATGTGTCAAATGCCAACTGAATTTGTAATCCAAAAGATTGTGAATTGTAACTCAGAGTCACAAACACTAAATGCCATACTTTGTAAACGGCATGATCCTACACGTGTTTTTAATGCGATAATCCAACTATCGGAGGCTAATGGGAATGAGGTAAATATTGTTTCATCTAATGAAAACTTTTCCGATGTGACAGGCCATTTTGTCCCATGCTATTTACCTGATGGGAAATCATTCTCAGATTTATCCGTCAAAGAAATATTAACAGCTATCTTTCATTTATGACAAGCCATAATAAAAATCACAAGACATGAAATCTTTGTTGTTACTTATAATATTAATGTTTCAGGCATTCATTTTACATGCTCAAACAGAAACCATTGATGGTTTTGAATTAGGAGGTAGTAGAATTACTGCGATTGGAGCCATTGGTCAAAAATCGGGATACAAATATCAAAATTCAAGCACCTATGATAATGGTGTAAAATGGATTGAATATGTAAGAGGCGATGTTCGAAAACCCCCACATTCTACTTATGATTTATATTTCATAGATGATAAATTGACCAAACTCGAATATTATACATCTGGATTCAACAGTAACATGGTTGAAGATAAATATATGGATTTAGTTGTGACTTATGGAGAACCGCTAATAACAGGCAATTCTTCTGTTTTATGGAAAACACCTACACTAAAAATTAAGTTCTCATACGGCACAGGTGATAATAGCACTCCATTTGCAGCGGCCACATATCAATATTATTACTACTCGATAGCATACGAATACATAGCTTCAACACAAACACAATCTAAACAACAGCGACCAATATCCTCAGGAACGGAAAAACAATACACCTCGTCGGGTAGCGGTTTTGTTATTGCCACAAATGGCATTATCGTCACTAATTTCCATGTTGTAGACGGAGCCAATGGAATCGACGTGTTCGTAAATAGAAACGGAGAGGTTAAAACGTACAATGCTAAAGTACTCATTTCAGATAAAGCAAACGATATTAGCATTCTAAAAATCGAGGATAAATCATTTACAAATTTTGCACAACTCCCATATGCAGTAAAAACACCTATCCTTGATGTCGGAACAAGTGTGTTTGCATTAGGTTATCCCATGTCAGATATATTAGGAGAAGAAATAAAAGTTACGGATGGCATTATAAGTTCAAAAACAGGCTATCAAGGCGATGTTGTAACTTATCAAATTTCTGTTCCCATACAGCCTGGCAATAGTGGCGGCCCATTGTTTGATAAAAACGGCAATTTAGTTGGCATCACAAATGCGGGTGTTCCCGATGCTCAAAATGTTGGATATGCAATCAAAGTTTCTTATTTAAAGAATTTATTAGATTCTGCCCCGACACCGATTATTCTACCATCTGTTAATAAAATAAATATTTCATAAAAAAAGGCAATACAAAATCACTATTTATATATAATGTACTTCTTCACCTGCGGCCAACCCCGAAAAAAAACAGACAGACATGTTACCGGAGAGAAAGAGAAAAGCGGCAAAAAAGAGAGGGTACGACGTAAGAACAGATTCCCGCCTCCGCCATAACAATTCGACGCGGAGTATCCCCGCGCATATCCGGAGCTACGACAACAACGGCCGGAGCGGGGCTGTAACACCCTCGAACACGGAGCCGCAACAAAAGACCCGATTACAGGTTATACATTACATCGGGACCAGAAACGGTCATAGCAAAGAATCCGACCAATATGATCGGACTCCAATATTTTTCGCAAAGACAATAGAGATGAGTTTACATATCCATCCCGAACCCTAACACTTGCGGCAGAACAGTCGAAGCGGTAGTAAATATATCGACCGAAGTTCCCGCGATCCGCAGCAGAAAACACGGCCGACGCGACCGATTTTCAGCTTGCACCCACGTTCAGCCCCTTCCTGCGCCGAACAAGAGCAAGAGAACATGCACGGAAAATCCTATTTTCCGCTTTTCGACTCTATATTCGGCAAAAAACCGGTGATAACACCCAACAGGGGCAACAGCGTGCTGACCTGAAAAATAAACTCGATACTCGTCCGGTCCGCCAGCCAGCCGAAAAACGCCGAACCGAGACCGCCCAGCCCGAACATCAGGCCGAAAAAGACTCCGGCGATCATCCCCACCTTGCCGGGCATCAGATCGGTGGCATAAACCAGAATGGCGGAAAAGGCCGACGAAATGACCAGCCCGATCACTACGGACAGCACGACGGTCGCAGCCAAACCGACGTAGGGTAGCAGCAGGGTAAAAGGCGCAGCCCCCAGAATCGAACCCCAAATCACATATTTGCGTCCGATGCGGTCGCCCAGCGGTCCTCCGATGAACGTACCCGCAGCCGAAGCCGCAAGAAAAGCGAAAAGACAATATTGCGCACCTTGCACCGATACGGCGAACTTGTCCATCAGGAAAAACGTAAAGTAACTCGTCATCGAAGCGATGTAGAAATACTTCGAAAAGACCAGAATGCCCAGAATGACGAGGGCCGTGTGGATTTTCCGCCGCGGCAGGCTGTGCGCGAAAGCCGTTTCCGCAGCGTCGGGCCTGCGAACCGCGATCGCCAGCCGGCGTTTGTACCAGTCGCCGATCCTTACGAGGATAAAAATCGCCAGCAATGCCGTCAGAGCGAACCAACCGATCGACGACTGTCCGAACGGAATGACGATCAACGCGGCCAACAGGGGCCCCATAGCGCTTCCGGCATTTCCGCCGACCTGGAAGATCGACTGTGCCAGTCCCTTACGGCCGCCCGAGGCAAGTTGCGCCACCCGCGAGGATTCGGGATGGAACACCGACGAACCGCAGCCGATCAGCCCCACCGCAATCAGAATCCAGACAAAACCCGGCGCGAAGGCAAGCACCAGCAGCCCGGCCAGCGTGAAACACATACCGCCGGCCAGCGAGTAGGGGCGGGGATGACGGTCGGCGAGCAGACCGGCCACCGGCTGCAACAGCGACGAAGTGAGTTGAAAGACCAATGTAATGAGGCCGATCTGGGCGAACGTAAAATCGAACTTCTCCTTGAGAAGCGGATAAACCGCCGGGATCACCGACTGCATCATATCGTTCAACAGATGGGTGATACTGACCATCAACAAAATAGGGTAAACCGTCCGGCTCGTCAGGGAGCGGTATGATCGTACGGATTTGGCTGCGGTATTCATAGGTTACGGTTCTTGCAGGATGACAGCGATCGTTTCCAACGCTTTCCGAGGCTCTTGGGCGACGACATTCCGCAACAGCCGTTCATGCGTGGATTGGGAGGCGAGCAGACAACCGGTATCCGTATAAATGTGTTCGAGTCGTTTCTGCAAATGCACGGAGGCCGCACGATAGAGTTCGTGCAATATTTCGTTATGCGTAGCCTCGGACAGAGCCACGTGGAAATCGACATCGGCCGCGATACAGTCGTTCAATCGTCCGGCTGCGGCGGCCGCACCGCGCCGGGCGAGGTGTGTCCCGATCTTTTCGATATCCGCCTGCGTACGTCGCTGCGCGGCCCGTTCGACAATGGCGACCTCCAGAATCCGCCGGACCTCCTCCAGATCGCCGATGTCGGCACGTTGCATGCACCGCTCCATCGACTCGTTCCGTGCCGTCCGGCTTTCGACGAACGTCCCGGCCCCCTGCTGCACTTTCAGCAACCCCATGTTGGCCAAGATCTTCACGGCTTCGCGCACCGTCGAACGGCCGACCCCGAAAATTTTCATCAATTCGGATTCGGTCGGCAACTTCCCGCCGACCTCGAACCGTCCCTGCGCGATCTGCTCCTGCAACCGGACGGCCATCTCTTCGGCCAACGATCTTTTTCGAATCGTCGTATCCGTACTCTCTATCATCACATCATCTGATGTTTGTGCAAAAATAACGGATTCTTCAAAAATGAAAAAATTATTTGCATATTCGAATATTGTTCGTATATTTGCGAACACAAGATCCGAAAATATGTCCCCAAAAGCCTATACCGAACAAGAGGAACAGCTGGCCCGTTTCGCCAAAGCGATGGGGCACCCGGCACGCATGGCGATTCTGCGGTTCCTCGCCGGACAGGAGAGCTGTTTTTTCGGAGACATACACGAAGTGCTGCCCATCGCCAAAGCCACCGTATCGCAACACCTCAAAGAGTTGAAAGCCGCCGGATTGATCCAGGGAGAAATCGAAGCTCCGAAAGTACGTTATTGCATCAACCGGGAAAATTGGGCGAAAGCCCGTGAATCGTTCGCGGATTTTTTCTGCGAATGCGGGAAGAAAAATTCCTGTTGCGGTTGAAACCGCTTTTTTTTAGGAAAAATGTTCGCAATTCGTCGAACTACATTTAATAATAGAAACAGATATGGAGATCAAAGTATTGGGAACGGGGTGTGCCGGATGTCGGACACTCTACGAAACGGTAACGCAGGCCATAGCCGAATTGGGTATTTCGGCCGCAATAGTTAAGGAAGAAGATATTGCAGAAATCCTCTCTTACGGTATAATGACACTGCCCGGATTGGTCGTGGACGGCAGGGTGGTTTCGGCCGGACGCAAGCTTTCACTCGCAGAGGTCAAAGAGTTATTGAACCGATGAAAGCGGCCACTCTTCTCCTCGCCGCAGCGCTGTTGTACGCATGCGGCGGCTCCCGGCACCGCGTAACGGTTGAAGCTGTCGCCGACGACTGCGTACAGGTTCTCTATTTCCACGGGAAACAGCGTTGTGCCACCTGCACCGCCATCGAACGGCTGACCCGGGAGGTCATCGACAGTATCGGAAGCGAAAAAGTGGTCCTTCGGATCATCGACATCGCCGAGAACGAAGCCTTGGCCGACCGATACCAAGCCGGGTGGTCGGCGCTGATCCTCGACCGAAACGGCCGGGTGGAAAATCTGACCCGCATGGGATTCAGCTATGCCAAAGACCAGCCCGCCACATTCAAGGCCCGGCTTAACGATGCAATAACCCGAATGTCAAAATAATCTTATGGAATGGATTCAACGACTGCTCGAGAGCGGCACGACACCGATCGTTACGGCATTCCTTCTGGGTTTGCTCACCGCAATCAGCCCCTGTCCGCTGGCGACGAACATCGCCGCCGTCGGATTCATCGGCAAGGATATCGACGACAAACACCGTGTTTTCTGCAACGGATTGCTCTACACTGCCGGGCGAATTCTCACGTATGCGGGGATCGGGCTGGCATTCATTCCCTTGCTGCGCGAAGGGGCGAACACCTACGCCCTGCAAAAAATCATCGGCAAATACGGCGATGCGATCGTCGCTCCGGCACTTATTCTGATCGGGCTGTTCATGCTTTTCGGCCACAGGTTGAACCTGCCGAAATTCGGATTTTCGGGCCATTGCGAGAAGATCGGCCGTCACGGAAGCTGGGGTGCATTGCTGTTAGGTATTCTCTTTTCGCTGGCATTCTGCCCCTCGAGCGGGGTTTTCTACTTCGGAATGTTGATCCCGATGGCGGCAGCCGAACCGGGCGGCTGGTTTCTGCCTGTCGTATTTGCTATTGCGACCGGTATGCCGGTGGTCATCGCAGCCTGGATACTGGCTTACGGCGCGGCAGGAGTGGGCATCTTCTACGGACGAATGCAGATAATCCGAAAGTGGCTCGCACGCACCGTCGGGATGCTGTTTATCGCTGTGGGTATCTATTATTGGATAATATATTTTTTCTAAAAAGATTATGAAAAAGGAAGATGAACTCAAAGAGCTGGTCAAGCGGCGTTACGACGAACTCGCTTTGAACAGCGACAGTCTGAAATGCGGATGCTGCTGCGGCACGGCTCCGGCACAACCCTCGCAGAACGTTTTTACCATCATGAGCGAAGACTACTCCCGTCTGAACGGTTATGAACCCGATGCGGATCTGGGGGTAGGATGCGGACTACCCACCCGATATGCCCGGATCAAACCAGGCGATACGGTCATCGACCTAGGATCAGGGGCAGGAAACGACTGTTTCATAGCCCGAGCCGAAACAGGCGCGGACGGCAAAGTCATCGGAATAGACTTTTCCCCGCAAATGCTCGCCAAAGCCCGGGCCAATGCCGCGAAGCGGGGCTGCGACAATGTCGAATTCAGGGAAGGCGACATCGAAAACATGCCGGTACGAAACGACACGGCAGATGTCGTGGTCAGCAATTGCGTTCTGAACCTTCTACCGAGGAAAGACCGCATTTTCAAAGAGATCCGGCGAGTTCTGAAACCCGGCGGACATTTCTGCGTTTCCGATGTGGTATTACAGGGAATCTTCCCGAAAGAATTTACCGACAATGCCGCGATGTATGCCGGCTGTATCGCAAGCGCCATCCAACAGGAAGATTACCTGACCGAGATCCGCAAGGCCGGCTTCGCGGACATACAGATCGAAAGAACCAAGAAAATCGTCATTCCGGACGAGGTGCTCCAGGCATATCTGGATGCAGACACGATTCAAAAATACAAGGCCGGAAATGTGGGAATCTATTCGATCACGGTCACGGGGCAAAAACGGACCTGACTCTTCTGAATAACTCGGACGAACACAGACCATACGGAAGAGTATCGGCCGACGCAATACGGGCACTCCGCTGACGGTTTCCCGGACACGAATACGAATCCCCGCATCGTTCGCTTCGAATCCGGCCCGCCGTAAGTTCGGTCCGACGAAGGCCCGGGCAACAGTGCAGCGACAGTTGCCCGTGGACATCGACGATTCGGCCCCACACGCTGACCGGACAACATAAACCCCGCCCAGCCCTGGAAAACAAAAGCCGGGTGCCTTTTACAGCATCCGGCTCGAATGGATATCGTTCGGGACCTTTCGGACGAACGGCAGGGCAGCGGCATTTCTCGTACACGCTATCCCGCAACGGATCATTCGTAATTGATCAGATATTCGACCGTTTCAGGATCGTAATGCGACAGGAAAAGGCTCTCCTTCCGATCGAGAACCGCGATGGAGTGCATATCCTCGGCGGATAATTCGAAATCGAATACATCGAAATTTTCAGCCATACGCTCCGCATGCGTCGATTTCGGAATAACGACGATCCCGCGCTGAATCAGGAAACGCAGCGCCGTCTGGGCTACGGTTTTACCATACTTTTCCCCGATCGTCCGAAGCGTTCCGTTCGTAAAGAATCCGTTGCGGCCCTCGGCGAACGGGCCCCACGACATAAGCTGCGTCCCGTACCTGCGCATGATCTCCTGCAAAACGACCTGCTGGCAGAAAACATGAGTTTCCATCTGATTGACAGCCGGCTTTATTTCACAGAACGCAGCCAGATCGACATAACGGTCGGGGTAAAAGTTCGAAACTCCGATCGCCCTCGCCTTGCCGACCCGACAAGCCTCTTCCATCGCCCGATAAGTGCCGTAATAGTCGTTGAAAGGCTGGTGAATAAGCAACAGGTCCACATACGAGGTCTGTAACTTGCGCAGCGACTCGTCGATGGACGCTTTCGCCTTTTCATAGCCGCCGTTGGTTATCCACACTTTGGTCGTGATGAAAAACTCCTCGCGGGGAATCCCGCTCTTCCGGACGGCACGGCCTACACCTTCCTCATTGTGGTAAGCCTGTGCCGTATCGATCGAACGGTAGCCGATCTTAATGGCATCCGAAACGCAACGCTCGCACTCCTCGGGAGTCACCTGATAGACGCCGTAACCCAGAATGGGCATCTCGACGCCGTTGTTTAATTTTACATATTCCATATCACCACAATTATTGAAACTAACCTCGTTCCGGAATCACTTCGTTCAGGCAGGCGATCGCATTGAGCGTACGGGGATAACCGATATAGGGCAATAGCTGCGTTACAACCGCCAGCAGCACGTCTTTGTCGTTGCCGACATTCACATTACCTCGAATATGTCCCTTGACCTGCGGCTCGCAACCGCCCAACGACACGAGCATCGAAAAAGTCAGCAGTTCACGCGTTCGGACATCCAATCCGGTGCGTGTCTGATAGTCGCCGAAACAGTTGCCGGAAAGCGCACGTTGAATATGCAGTTGGTTGGCCGGAGAGGTTTCATACATCCGTTCGATTTCGTCTCCGAAAATCTCCTTTTGCAGAGCCAACCCCTTCTCCATTCTCGTTTCGGGCGTAGTAACGGCCTGCGGCTCCAAAGGCGGTTCGACACCGTTTTTCCGGAAAAAATCGTTCGTCAATGCAATATAATCGACCACTTTGGCCATACCGACATAAGGGACGGCCTGATAGAGTACTTCCCGAACCGCAACGGGTGCGACCCCGTTGGCCAATGCCGCCCGCAGCGTCATTTCATAGGTGGCGGCAGCCTGCTGCGCAAGGGAGGAGGCCATCGTCACCAGAACACGGGTTTTGACATCCAGTTTCCCGTAACGCTGCACTTCGTCGAAAGCGAAATTACCGAATACTTCGGCCAGTTCGGGGTCCGTCTTCACAAATGCAGGCGCCTCGCCGGGAAACCACATCTCCGCGTTTTTTACGGCAGCGGCCGAAAGTCCGGGCCGGCACCCGGACATCGCCGTAGCCGCTTCATACTCCGCATCGCCGACCGGTTCCAGCCATGTATTCACATTGGCAGCGGGATTGCACTCGACCGCGAGGTGCGAAAACCAACTGTCCGGAGCTGCTCCGTGCCAGTGGACGACATCGGCCGGAATCTCGACCACGTCACCCGGCCGCAACTCACGGGCAGGCTCTCCCTTTTCCTGATAATACCCCCGTCCGGCGGTCACCAGCAATAGCTGACCGCCCGTGTGACTGTGCCAGTTATTGCGGCAGCCCGGCTCGAAAGTCACATTCGAAATATGCGTTCCCAATGCCTCGTTGTTACTTATCGAAGCCAGATAAGCCTGCCCCGTAAAATAGCGGGAGAATTCTTCGGGCAGTCTATCGCCCTGCGGGAAGATCTGCGGAAAAATCGTTTCGTTTTTCATATTCAGAACATTCGTACTTTGTGCTTGGCAACAACCGAACGACAATATCGTCACGAAGGCCGCCAATATAGATAACCGTACTTTCATCGGACCGGACGATTAAATGTTACGCCCCATTTCATAGGCTTGTTTCATAGCCGGTTTTCCTTGGATATCCCCCTTGTGCCAGGCCCCGACACCATAGACGACACCCTTCTCCTGCGGATTGTCCAGACAGTCGAGGAATCCCCGAAAACCGTCGATCGTACGTTCCATAGCCGCAACGCTGGTTTCGGCGGCCGCGACGATAAAATAGAACTCCTTGTCGCGGATTTCCAGATATCCGGCGCAGCAGCGGTCGATCAGCGTCTTCATCTGGGCCGACATGGTGTAGAAATAGACCGGCGTAGCCAGCACGATCACGTCGGCCGCGACCATTTTCCGTACGATCTCCGGCGCATCGTCTTTCTGCGGACAGGGCTTGCCTTCGTTGCATACGCCGCAGCCCGTGCAATAGTGAATGGTTTTATCTTTCAGAAAAATCTTTTCGACTTCGTGTCCGGCCTCCTGCGCTCCGCGCAGAAATTCGTCGCACAACGTGTCCGAATTCCCGCCTCGGCGGGGACTGGACGAAAGGATCAATACTTTTTTGCTCATAATCGTTAAATTTTATTCGTGAATATCTCGATCGTGTGAATCATCCCTCTCAACGAACCCCGGGCTGCATTTTCCGACCGAGGCCCGATCCGGAACCAAACCCTTACCGATACGACGCCCTGTAAATGGCTTCGCACTCCTCGTCCGAAAGCGGCTCCCGGTCGAACGGAAACAGGAAGCCCATCGTTTCCCTGGCATTGCGGACCATCGCCGGAAATTCGTCGGGCGAAATACCGTAATCGGACATCCGCAAATCCGCCACACCGCACGCCCGCTGCAGAGCCTCGAGCGCCCGAATGAAATCCATCGGCTCCCGGGCATCTTCCACGCCCAACGCACGGGCCATCGCCACGAAACGCTCGTCGCAAACGTGCCGTTCGATGAAATGGGCGTAGTAGGCTTTCGAAATCATAATCAGACCGGCGCCGTACGGCAGCTCCTGGTGGTAGGCCGACATCGCATGTTCGAGCGAATGTTCGCTCGTGCAGCGCCCCACGCACATCACCGAACCCGAAAGGGTATTGCCCCACGCTACACGGGTGCGGGCCTCGAGGTCGCTGCCGTCGGCCACGGCACGAGGCAGGTAGCGGGCCACATTCTCAATAGCGTTGAGCGCGTACATATCGCTCATCAAATTGGCAGCATTGGAGATATAGGCCTCGGTCGAATGGAACAGCGCATCGAACCCCTGGAAAGCCGTGAATTTCGGCGGAACGGTAAGCATCAGCTCCGGATCGATGACGGCGAGCACCGGAAACAGCCCCGGATGTACGAAGCCCGTCTTTTCGTGGGTTTCGGCATTGGTAATCACGCATCCCGCATCGGTTTCGGAACCTGTACCGGCCGTGGTGGTGATCGCCACGATCGGCAGCGGCGTCTCGGCAACTGCCTTGCCCTTACCCGTTCCACAAGGAATATAATCCCAATAATCTCCGCCGTTGGACGCAACGACCGCAATAGCCTTCGCAGCGTCCATCACGCTGCCGCCGCCCAGAGCGACGATCATATCGCATCCGTTTTCACGAGCCATGGCACCTCCCGCCATAACGGTCGATTTTAACGGATTGGCCTCTACGCGATCGAACAATACCGTTTCCACTCCGGCCATACGAAGCTGCTCTTCCGTGCGTGACAAATAACTGTTGGCCCGGGTAGAACGTCCGTTGGAAATAACCAACAACGCCTTGCGGCCCGGCATCGGCTGGGCGTGCAATTCGTTCAGAGTTCCAGCACCGAACAACGTTCGCGTCGGAACGAACATGTCGTAATTCAAATTCGTCTTCATACCTATTAAATTTAACTGTTTATTTTCGTCCCGAAGCGGATTTTTTCGAACATCCCGATTTTTCGAACGACGGGACTCGAATTTTCCTCTCCTCGTTTTTGCAAAAATAGGATATTCCGCACGAAAAAAGAGGAAACAAATTACCGGAGAAATTACCCGAATTACAGATTCCGCACCCGTAATTCGGGGCTGGTCGATCGTTCCCTGACACAGATTACGGAGCTTCTTACCAAAATTACGGTTTTTGCCGGACGAAGCGTCCGGGAAGCGAATAAAGCGCTTATCTTTGCAGAAGATAGGACACGCCTCGGAAAACTGTGAACAAGCTCCCGTTTTCTTCTCGGCTTTCACTATCTTTGCAGAAGAGAAGATGCGGCTCGGACAAGCTCGAACGACCGACGCTCGAAGCATACGCAGAGGACACTGGTGAACTCTGCTATGCAAGGAGGAGGAAAACAGAACGTTAAATTTGGCTTGCCGCCTGCCTTTCACTATCCTTGCAATAGTAAGGATGCGTCCCGGACGAACACGGAAGAATCGGATTTTGCCGTTCACGTTCTTCGTTTCGAACAAGCGACAGAACCGCAGACTCCGCTCGGCAACCTGAAACAGCATCGCTTCCATGCAAAAAAACGAACCGACTATGGAAAAGGGAATCCACTATATCGAAAACGTCTTCGAATACAACGACCTGCTGGGTGTCGAAACCCTGCATCCGCTGGTCAGCGTGATCGATCTCTCGAAAGCGCATCCGATGAAGCACGTCCGTCATATTTTCGGCTTCTACGCCATCTTTCTGAAAGAAGTGAAGTGCGGCGACCTGCTTTACGGGCGTCAGCGCTACGACTATCAGGAAGGGACGCTGGTCTGCCTGGCGCCGGGGCAGGTTATCGGCATCGAAGACAACGGCGAAGTCTATCAGCCGAAAGGATGGGCGTTAGTCTTCCATCCCGACCTGATTCGCGGCACGTCGCTCGGACGCAACATCCGCGAATATTCATTCTTCTCGTACGAAGTGAACGAGGCGCTGCACCTCTCGGAGCGAGAGCGCGAAATGGTCGTCGGCTGCTTCCTCAAGATCCGGCAGGAGCTGGAACACGCTATCGACCGCCACAGCAAACGGCTCATCGCCATCAACATCGAAATGCTGCTCGACTACTGTCTGCGCTTCTACGAGCGGCAGTTCATCACACGCGAGAATAAGAACAAGACTGTGCTCGAAGAGTTGGAAACCCTGCTCGATGACTATATCGCCTCCGGCAGGTTACAGGGTGCTCTGTTGCCTACATCGGAATATTGTGCCACAGGACTGGGCCTATCCGTCCCTTATTTCAACGATTTGTTGAAATTCGAAACCGGCAAGACGTTGGATGAGTATTTCCAACTGCGACGGCTTGAAACGGCTAAAAGGATGTTGCTCAAAGCGGAAAACACCCCGGCCGTCGTAGCACAGCGGTTAGGCTATACCAGTGTACAATATTTCAGTCTGTTATTCAAAAAAATTACGGGCATCGCTCCTAATGAATACCGGTATTCAAATTAATCAGATCATTCTACAAAACCATTTCCGCATGCCTCATCGACCGACGATGCAGAATTGGGTGGACTTTCTTACCGAAAAGGGCGGCGGAGGCGGCCTTGCACGGAGGCCGCCCGCTGCATTACCGGTCATTATACACTCTTCCATTTCCTTTCTTTTTTCAGACCGTTAAATGCATGCTGTCCGACACCATCCGTC
>OGMQ01001163.1_pt1 | contig 12713 bp, 3 predicted proteins | sample 1573291 | NCBI WGS metagenome assembly OGMQ01 (sample SAMEA2582008, study PRJEB24529) | metagenome | biome: Human gut stool | place: China | collected 2011
TTAAATTTAATATTTCTAAATTCCATGCTCCAGTTAACTCTAATTTTAAAGATTCATTATTTTGTCCAGTAACATTAAAAATCTTTAAACTAGGACAGTTATCAATAGTTACTTGTGATAATGGACTAATTGAATTGTTAACAGAAATATATGGTATTTCTAACGTATCCATTTTTTCACAATTTCTAATTATAACTGTTCTAACATTACCTGGAATGTTTAATGTTTTTAAAGCGGCACAATTATTAATTTCAATAGAAGTTAATTTTGTACAATCTTCAATTATAAGTTCCTCTAAAAAGGATTGATTCTCTAATCTTAATGATGTTATATCAGTTCCTGATAAGTTATATTTTTTTAATACAGCTGAACTTGGAAGAGTAACCTTTGTAATACTAGAATATGATATATCCAATTCTTGAATTTTGTTACATCCACTTAAATCTAATGTATATGCCGCAGCAGTTGAACCAATAAGTTTAACATTACTAAGATTTAACTTTTTTATATTTTTCAAACCAGTATCAGTAGCTGTATTATACACACCACCTTGGAAAAAGTATGAAGCATCTACATTACTAAGTCCACTTAAGTCTAATTCTTGTAACATTGGAAGATTAATATTATCTAGACCTGTCCAAGGATAACTTTTAAATTTAGTAAATTCAGTAATATACTTATTTGCATACATATAAACTACAGTTTCACCAGTTGGCATAGGTAGAATAACAGAAGTGGGAGTTTCACTAATCCAAAACGCACCTGTAGTTTTATCATGTGAATAATGATAAAGTACTTGGCTACTTGCTGTAATATCAGTTCCAAATTTTACTTCAGTATTTGAACCAGTAGCTTTATTATTTGCCCATAATCCTGTAATAGGAGATTCGATAGTAGTAGGAAGTAAATTAGTATTATCTTTATATCCATATACACCATCTAAAAATAATATTCTCTTTCTAAACCAATCCTTAACATGCATAACTCTATTACCATGTAAGAATTTTAATTGGCTGAAGTCTGTACTATCTTGGTATTCACCTGTATCAGGGTTGTATGTTTTAGATATTGCTAGGTATTTTATTTTATAGTCATAATTAAACATTATAGAACCTGCCTTTTCTGTATAAGACTGGTAATAATCCTTAATAAATTTATCAGGGTCTGGGAATAGATTAGTTCTTAAATTTACATATAATGATTCAAGACTAGTTCTATTTTCTGTACTACCACTATCCATTCCAGCTAGATTTTCTAGTACTTCCCATATTCTGTTCCACCAAGATGCGAAATATTGTTTATAACTATCAGAAGATACATAGTTTTTCTCTTGAGTAAACTGAGTAATTCCAGTATCCTGTGATGCAATATTGTACCATCTATGTAAATGCGCCCAATATTCTACAATATCCTGACCAGCATTGTTCAATCCAAATGCGGTATCCATATCATAGAAACAACAATACCATACATCAGTTCCCCAACTACGGATTGTTAAGTTCTTACACATGGAGTCTACACATCCAAATATTAATGCAAGCATAAAATAGGCACAGGCATTATCCCAATTCAAATGCTGGTCGCAAGCATTAAAGTTATAATAAGCATTCTTATCCAAATCATAGAACTCTCCAGGGATAGGCTTTGTGGGGGTTTGTCCAGCATCATCCATTGTATATTTTTGGATACGAGTAAGAGCCATATTTGCCATTTGTGTGTAGAATTTCTGCACTTGATTGTAAGCAATAGACTCATCCCTAGATGTGTACATAACATCACCCATAAACTGGACAATCTTCATATCATCTTGCTGGAAAGCACCCTGAGCTGAAGAGTTCTGGTTGATTTCGACTGAATATACACCATTACTAATGCCTGTATTCCATCTATCAACATTCTCTGTATAATCAGTAACTAAAGTAGGTCCGTCTTGATTTACTTTAACATAATCAGTAAGTAACTTTAAACCTAAATTAAAGTAAGCATAACGTCCCAAATTGAAATTATAGATACCACAGAACTTAGGTTGTTTTATAGTACCATCGGCATCAGGAGCATATCTAATAAAGAGTAGTACTGGGAATCCTTCAGAAGTATGTTTAATTTTTCCTCTAATAGAATTAGCTTTGTCTGCATCCCCACCCCAAACATCATTACCTAAAGACATTGGAGGAGTTGCTCCAAATGGAGTAATAGATTGTCCTGAACTATTAGTTGCATGTCCATTAACAATCTGTCCAATAACAACATTATTAACATGGGCACTATCAACTACGTCGGCTTTTAAGGTAAATTCATTTTCTGGTAGCCAATCTTCAGTTGGTTGAAATAGCATCTTTTTACCTGTTTGGTCTACATCACCCATATAAATTTCAAAGTTCTTTGCATTATATGATAGTGATGATGTACCTTGTAAACCGATAGAAACACCATTACCTTCTGAAACTCCACTAGGAGTGCTAATAACTACTTTACCTTTACTATCTTGATATGTAATTTTTACTGGGAATTTCTTACCCATAACTTCCACCTTATCAGAAGCCGAGAAGATTGCAGTAGAATAAGGTTCAAATAATGTAGGACTGTTAGAGGTTTCTTCTACTAATACTATCGGATATGGAGTATTTATTTCCATTTGTTCCACTAGTCTAGAATATAGTAATTCTCCTGATAAGAATCCTCCTTTACCTCCATCAAGTGTTTTATCCCAGATTAAACAATTACCTGCACTATCAAAAAGGTTTTTAGTTCTCAATTCTGCATCTAAAGACGCATCAATTGCACCTTTAACAAGTCTAGCTTGCTCAGTTGCAGATATATAGTTTTGAACAATAGCATATTCACTTTGTGAAGATGTATATATTTTTATGTCATATATATCAACATTAGAGAATCTGCTTCTTTGTCCTTTATCATTTCTACATCCAAAATAAAAATCAGTTCCGAACATCCAATCAATATCTGATTGTAATACTCTACTTACAGCAGATAGAACACCATTTACGTAGATTTTAAAATACCAAGCATTTCCAGCCATTAAAGATACATCCAAATCTACAGTTAATAGTTCATTCTGAGGTAATTTAACAGTTAATGTATCAGCAGAACCAATTTTACATACGGCTTTCTCTAAGCTAATTTCATATCCAGTTTTTAGTTCACCTTCTTCATATTGACCTATTCCACAGATAACTTCTTCTGGATATGATGAAGCTTCTGCTTTATAAGTACAAGAAATGTGGAATCCTTGTGGTTGGAAGAATGATACACCTGCACCAATATCCACAGCTGGGAACATAGTATCAGCTACTTCTAAGTATCCATAAGCCTCACCACTTAATCTAGTAGCTGGAATTTGATTAACCCCATCACTATCTTGAATGAATCCACTAGTCTTACCGTTAACCCCTTGTAATGTGAAGTTAACTCCATCTGGGAATTTAGAAGCAAATGCACCTTCATAAATAAATTCACCTGAAGTTTTTAATGGATAATTCCATGTACCTGTAGATGTATTAGAGAATCCTGTGATTTTGCTAAAGTAAGCCAATAATGTGTGCATGTCATTATTAGCATACAGGTCAGTACTAATACTTTCTACTATCCTACAAGTAACAACCTTAGTATATTGAGCACTTGTATCACCAGGGTCATTGACTGCATATCCAAACAGTACAATCTTCAGATATTCATTAGTCTTATTAACTGATAAGTTTACGGTACTATAAACAAATCTATTAGTCTCACTTTTATTAATATTTTTAATAGTTCCACTATCTAGTAATTGTTCTTCTGTATTTACTAAGTAAATCTTATAGTCCATATTAAATGTACTATACTTACTTAGACCATAACTTAAATAGTAACTGAATCCTAATTGAGAACCTTGACCATATTGAGTTAAGTCTTCCCAAGTTTCACCTTCTGTATCACTAGGAGTAAATTCAGTAATATCTTCAGTAACAATTACAAGATTATTACTATCAGCAACTGTAATATCAAATTTAATTTGTTCTGATGATATAACTTCACCATTAAGAGTAGTACTAGCCTGAGCAATAAAGTAGAATCTCTGTCCAGCTTTTGGGCTAAAATACTCACTTTCAAATAATAGCTTTCTAGCATCATAACTTAATATACGGATGGCTGTTGTAATATTACCTACTCTTGCTACTTCAATACCATTAATAGTCATCCAGAATTCTGCTGGACTCTGTAATATATTATTAGTAACAGTATAGTTTAAGGCAACTTCAGATACACCACCCATATACATAGTTTTTGGAGGGATAGATTGGATTTCTAATGAAATTGCTCCAGCAATTATTTTTATATATACAGGAGTAGCATATACGTTATCATTGTCATAAGCAGATAATTCAACATCAGTAGTTCCTGATAATCCTGTTATGGTAATATCAGTTCTTGCCATTGAATACTTTTTCCAAGTGCCAATAGTTCTATTAGTAGATAAATCCTTTGCAATTACAGTAAAAGATTTCTTTACACCACCACTTTTAATTAAAATATTTAATGTTGCTGTATTAGTAGCAGTATATACAGTAGTACCTTCAGCGACATCAATGGTATATTCATCTCCACCACCTCCAGGCCCAGTACCTCCACCACCACCAAGAGCACCGTTTAAGTATATCCAAGCTAGATTTTTCTCTAGCTTAGTCATTCTATTATCTAATTTAGTAAATCCATTATCTATTGAAACTGACTCCCCAGCTTCATTTAAGAAGCCAGGGTTAGTTAGTTCCAATTCAGAAGCATTAGAAGCACCGTCGATTACCCATCTGCCAGTTACTTCATCATAATGTCTTACTTTCATTCTAAAGTCTTTTCAATTATAATATTATTACTTGGATTTGTAGAACCATTTCCTGCAACTTTCTTTAAATCAGTGTATTTGATTGGTACATTATACTTATAAGACCATACTTTCGTATCTGATTTAAGTTGAAGTTTATACGACTTTCCAAGTATTCGTTCTCTACTAACACTTCCAGGCATTTCTGGGTTTTCAGATTCAGTACCACTTCCAATATTCCAAATAATATAGTTAGGATATTGCTGTGCACTATTAACCTTAACTGTTGCAGTATTAGTAGTTGGATTTTCAATCTGACTCGCAACAGGATAATATTCTAATAACCAAGGAATATTCTTAGCAGGTAATTCCTTATTAGAAGTTAATTTATAACCTGTAGCTTGACACATAACATATCGAACATAGTTCTGACCTGCATCTGCAGATATTTGAACACATTGGCGTTCTCTATCAGGTAAGCCAGTGTACCATGTAGGAGACAATGATGGGTCATATACTATAGGTTCCATAGTTCTATCTGGATTTTCTCTAATATATCTTGAATTAGAATATGTATGTTTATGTCCACATAAGCACAACTTAAATGCATTATCTTGTAACCATTGACTGAACCAATAATTTCCTACTGTATTTAGGTGGCTTCCGCCTCTTTTAATACTTAAGTCCTTATCATAGCTACCTCCCTCATTTTTCTTTAAATAGCTCATTATTAAGTCAGCAGTTATAATAGTAAATGGAGCTTCGTGACAGAACGCTACCTTCCATGTTATTTTTCCATCCTCAGAATGTTTAGCTAAGTCAGCGGTAGCCCATTCTTTTAAGTCATTGTACACATTAGTACCCACAACGTCACCAAATACATCTGTTCTAGCTAATTCAGTGATTTCTGAATTCATAGATAAGAAGTAAGTATTCCCATATACAAAACTATAAACACAAGGAATATAAACTCCAGCAGAAGAAATAGGAACTGTATATGGATGTTCAAATGTAAAGAAGAACTCTACATTAGCTGGGTTAGTCTTACTTATATCTTCACCATCACCGAGGGTATATACATCTACTGGACATAAGTCATTATTTCCAACAGAATACATTTGCTCAGTATCTTTATAGATAGAATCACCTGCATTATAGTAATCAATCCATTCGTTGAATCTATTACCATTTTGAGTTTGGTCTCCTGTATTTAAGCACCAATGATATGGATTTTCAGACTTATCTGAATTAATAAATTCAGCACTGACTCTCCACATTTCGTATTCTTCATGATTAAATCCTTGTTGGTCTGATACTTGTAAGAAATTGAATCCACTTTCAATAACTTTATCTCTATTTCTAAGAGTAAATGACCTTTCCTCTGACCAAGCTCCGTCTCTACCTACTTTATAATAGTATTTTTGAGTGTCAGTAGGTTCTTCAAAATCCTTAATAAATTTATGAACCGTAAATGGAGTTCCGTCAGTTGTAATACTTCTAATTCTATTATATATCTTATTAGTCCAATTCTTATGTGACTTAGGTCTATTTGGATTACTACTATCTCCTTCTGAATCAATATCTTCCTTTTTAAAGGATTCAAATTTATTTTCAGGAGTATATTCTTCTCCCTCTTTCTTTATCCAGATATATTCATCATAATATCCTACAGAAACCCAATTAAAACATCTTGTAGTATGAGCATCATGCCCTAGAGTACAAGTTATAATATTTGGTGCCCCTTCTTTTAAAAGATTTTTATTAAAGAATATATCTTTGTGTTCCTTTGAATTCTTAGGTACATAGTCCTGAATATTTATAGAGGAATTAATCTTATCCATATTAATATATGTCCAATCCTTAACATTGCTTCTAGCACTTAATGCTTTAGTAGCCTGTTTTACTGGGTCCATATTATAATATCTCATTAGTAACACATTATTACCTCTATTTGCAATAGGAGATGTTTCGCATGGCATTGATTTATCATTATAGTTTCCTATGCCTACTAAATCAACATACCATTTAATAACCCCATTAGTAGTCCAAGGTGCTGTAGTATTTAAAACTGTAGTTTTAAAATAATCTGTAGTTTCTTCACTACTAATATAGAACGCACAATCATAACTAAATTTGATTTTATTATCATCGGTAGACCATATACTATGGGCTTGAACTCCTGAGCCAGAGTCTCCAGCTATTTCTAGTCTATCATTATTTAATGTTATGTCTTTAGTCCATTCTATATCTGGTTCTCCAACCTTTATAATAGTAGTATTTATATTTTCTACAGAACATTGAGCACCTCTGATTAGGAATGTGCCTTGAGATTTTAAAGTTCCAACTAACGGTAATGTTACCCAATCTCCTGTATTTCTTTCTGTATAATGTAAGTAAAGTCCTTTTAAGTTAAGGTCTTTCTTACCTAAATTACATAATTCTACAAAGTTATGTGATACTGGATTATAATCTTTACTTTGAGATTCTCCTCCACAATAAACCATGTTTACATAAATCTTTGGTGAGTCTTTCGAACCCACTTCTTCTGAAATTATTGGGAAATATGGAGTAGTATAGTAGATACCAGTACCTGCGGTTTGAGCATTACCTGCTAAAGTATTTTTATCTAATCTATAATCATGTATATCTAGCTTACCATCCTTAACTTGAATAAGGAAGGTATTTTCTTTGTTAGTCATATCAGCAAACTCAATACCAATAATCTTGGTTTTTGCCTGACTACCGCTTCCAATGACTTCTGTTAATATTCCTTCCATTGTTTCTGGGTCTGGTCCAGGTCCTGGGTCTTCACCTCCGCCCGTGCTACCTATTTTAATTAATTTATATGTCTTTGGGTCTTTTATCCATAATGTTTGTGTATCATAACACCACAGTAATTCTTTAGGTAAAAAGTCATCCTTATTTGCTTGCATTTCTGCATAAGTACCACTTTTTATACAGATATGTTTAACATTAGGTAAATATTCTTGGTATTCTGTAGGCTCTGGCGAATCCGCTAGAACAATATCCTTATTAGCTTCTTGTTCTTTGTTGTCTTCTTCCTCTGATGTTCCGTAATTAGGTTCTTCAGTTTCAGCACCGTCATAAGCATAATATTGATTATTCCTAAAGTCACCTGAGTCCATTTGGCAATCAAATGCAAATTCTAATCTCTTTACTTTCTCTTGCAATACATATATGACCTTTAATAAGTCTTGTATGACTGTATTGCTGGTCATGTGTTCCTTATTCTCAGAAGTGTCTATCCAAATACCTCCAGTATCTTCAGGTGGTGTACCTTGTATGTATATTTTAGAGAAAGATTCCCATAAAAATCCATTAAAATAACGTATTTCATTTATATCATTAACGAACACTATTTGTCCCTTAATTCTTAAATCTTCTCTATCCAGTAGTTCTTCTAATGTTTCTACTACAACAATAGACATACCACCTTCACCACCCCCACCTCCACCTCCTTGTACTTTCCATACATTCCAAACTCCGTTGTAGAATTGATACATATGGTTACTGTCAGGTGAATTTTTGACGTAACATAGCATACCTTCCTTTAGTTTATTTGTGCTTCGGAAGGCTTCCATATCACTCATATTGGCAACTTGGATATAACCACCACGTAAATCATTAACATCTGCCAGCGCAAAGCTAGCATTGTTCTTGGGTTTTAATTGACCAATTACCTCTATATATTCGTTCATGCTGATAAAAATAAAGGGCTATGTTATTCACACAGCCCTCGTTTACTATATTATGCTACGAATAAGCTATAAAGTACTTCTAAGAAGTCTGCTGCATTTAACTTTTGTCCATTAATTTCAACATCGTTACCTGCATTTACTTCAATAATTTGTGAAAATTCATCTTCACTGATTGAAGTATCAATATCTACTTCTTCTTTACCTCTTTTGTCAACGTAAGCATTATACTCCTCATTGATTTGCTTATTCCAAGCCTCAACTTGAGCTTTATCTTCATCTGTTTTATTTTCTTTTGTTATTAGCTCTTGATACCCTTCTGGAGTTAATTGCTTGACTACTTCTTGTAAATCTTCCTCTAACTCCTTCCTTACTTTACCGAGTTTAATTCTTAAATTCATTAATTTAACTTTTAAATCTCGGTCTAATTCCTTATTACCATCCCTTAGCAAAACTTTAGTAACAAAGTTGTGCTTTACCATTAATTCATTAATTGTCATATTATTCTACTAATGTTGCTTTTACTGCTTCTACAGTTGATTTAATTAAATTATATCCTTTATCTCCCTGTGTTATAGTATAACCATTAATACTTGCATCTATAGTTCCGCCCTCATGTTCGTTTAATGTAAATGAGCCTGAATACTCATTTTCTAAAGTATATAAAGTTCCATAGAAAGAAACTACTATACCAGATTCTAATATTTGTATCTCCCCCTCCAATTTAAGGTTAGAATCTTGGTTTTTTACGTTGTACATAATCGTTTTATTCGATAATTCCATATCATTAAGTTTTATGCAAAAATACAAAAAATATCTGAAATTACAAAAGATATAATGTTAACTTGTTTTAACAAGTATAAAATTAACTATACACTCTGCATCGTTAAGAGAAGCATCATCAGCAGTCATAATTCTTATAGAATTACCAGTTCCACAATCTGGCTGTATGCTCGCATATACAGGATTTGCCCAATGGTCCTGCCTGTGGTGTCCAGTGGCAAACATCATTATTTGTGTTTTCGAATAACCACTTGGAACTGATATTGTTACTATTAAATTACCAGTCCCCTCTCTAGTTCTTCCAGTAATAAACGTATAATTTCCGCTGAGCCTACTATAACTGCCAGACCCACCAGTGTTTACCTTATAGGAAGCCCACAGAATGTTAGTACTAAATAGTGCAGGGAAATTCCTAATTGAACCATCAGCGCAGAATACATAATTTGAACTATATGTACTTGTTGCTTTAATTTTACTTACAGATAAAGTATTATTAATAGTAACGGCACCAGAGATAGTACCTCCAGAAGTATTAAATTTAGTGTCTGGATTAAAGTTTTCAGATGTCCAAAAATTATACCAAGCGGATGTATTACTTGTACTTCCAGTTTGTCTTTTATATTGTGGGATACCCCAAAACGGTAATCTTATAGTATAATGATAATAACTTGCCCCATCACCATGATTAGCGATTATATAATGTGCCCAATCCGCTGGAGAGCCATCAAAAGCCGAAGATGTTTGATAAAAAGATAATCCACTAAACTGATAGCCAGTAACATCCAATTTATATGCTATACTAGAAGTTCCTGCACTATTGGCATAGTTTACATTAAAATTGGCAGGGTTATACACGTAGTAATTATTTTCTGAGTTACCTCCCCAAATCCAACTGGGCTGTCCAGATTGTCCTGACCAATGCCACCATGATTTATATGAAAAGGCTGATGCGTGCTGACCATCTACGGTATCTGCATTAGTTGCAGAGGCCACATTATCAGAAGTAAAAGCAACTGTATTATTATCTACTTTTAACCTACCATCAACCGTAGAGGTACTTGCGCGGACAGTACCACCACCTGCTGTATATGATGTATACTTAGTAATACTACTAACATACATATTAAATATCTGACAATATACTGTTTGTGTGCCGCTACCACTATCCAATAACTCTACGTAAACATCATTAACAGAACCACCATCAGTTAGTCTTAATTGAATCTGGGTATAATTATGTGTACCTAATGTTACAATATGTGCACTATTTGAATGCCCAAAGGTTATAAGGAATACATTATTTACTACTACACTATTTCTGGTATAATGAACATTCAAAATAAAAGAACCTCCTAATTGATGGTTTACTGCTCTTAAAAGTCTTGACCATTGACCAAGAGTAATTACAGAAGTCCAACGCTCTGTAATAGAAGCTAGTTGCCACCCATCTAATAAGTCCGCATCCAACCCACTTCCACTTCCATCATTACCTGCATGCCATACCTTTTGATTATATGAGGTTCCAGCATATATTTCTCCTGCAACATATACTGCCTTATTAAACCAATGTCCAGATGAAGCATTGGTACTATGATGTGTAAAAAAAGAATTATCATTACTAATAGATGATGTTACTCCATTCATAGACCACGACAATTTACCAGTCATTGTATCCCCAGTTACATTAACATAACGTCCATCCAATATTCCAGCATAATTAGAACTATCTAAAATAGTTAACCAACTACCCCAACTTCCTCCATTTTTTACCCTATGATAAATATTAGTACCTCCAGCATATGCATAAGATAACTGATGGCAGTAATTATTATCACCAGTACCTAAAATAGTATATTGATGCCATGCATTGGTATCTGGTCTATTTGCAGTATTAGTAGATTCATAAGTTCTTGGACCATCCACTATACTATTTGGGTCTACATTACTTCTTTCAAAATGGTTATGAGAAGTATATAATCCAGATAATGTAGTATGTCCGCCCCCACCTAATAATACATAAGAATCAGAAGAACCATTTTTTACATATCCATCAGTATACCAATATCCATTATCAGCATTCCATCTAGTTCGTTTATTAAGAGCATTGGTTCCTGCTGATATTTGTGATGAAGTAGCATATCCTAAATATACTATGTTATCATTACTTGGATATGTTGATAGTGTAATTCTACCACCTTTAACTGGGGCACATAATATACCCCCATATCCAGAATAATTACAAGTTAACACTGCATTAGTAACAGAGTTTATATATGTATTAGAAGCATAGCTAGAAATATATCTACCTCCAGTATTAAAGTTTCCAGAAGTTGTTGTACCAGCTACAGTTAAACTTCCAGGTATACCAGTATTACCACTTCCATCTAATAAAGTTAATGTTCTTTTTAAAGTGCTAAATACTCCTGTATATTGTCTTACATATATAGGCTCATTACCATCATCAGCGGTAGCTATTTCCATCCAACCTGAAAAACCTGCTGGCAAAGTAATTTTTGCATTAAAAATAGTATTTAATACGGTATACCCCTTTTCCAAATCGTAATACTGACGATCAAAGTAGTAATTGTACCCACCATTGGTAGGCAAACCAGACATAGGATATTGCTCATAATTACCATTGTTATCATACATGGAAGCATATGGAGAATTACGCAACATATTATTATCCCAATAATTACTTCCAAGAGATACTTGAATATCTCCATCCGAACGGTCCTGGAAATTAACATTCGCTCCTACCTCCAACCAATCTGTAATCTTCGCATTGATTTTCATGTTAGAACGGAAAGCATTGTATTCATTACCCTGTACAGCTCCTTCATTATTAATGTAACCTAATGAAAAGTAATAATTCACACGTTCAGTAGCTCCCGAAATACTTGCATTATAATCCTGACGAAGACCATTCTGAAAAACCATATCGGCCCAATCTACAGATTTACCATCCAAATAATTCTGTATTTCCAAGTTCTTAAAGCCAATTCGACGCAACCAAGTCTCTACAGGATCTCCCGTCGAATTATCATATTTCATCCAATCTTCAATAGAAACATCTGCGGGTAATTTACGAGGGTCATTAAACTCATAAGGTCTATGGTTCGGATTTGCACTATTAAAGACATCCGTCCTCCAAGCAGTAAACTCATCTCCCTGATATACTTCAGGAACTATAGCCTGAGTAGCTACACCTATAGAAGCATCAAAACTAATTGTCGGTTTTTCACTTTTACCCATCTTTGTAGTGATGATAATAACTCCACTAGCAGAACGCGCTCCGTAAATAGCAGCAGAACTAGCATCCTTCAACACATCAATTTGTTCTATATCATTCGGATTAATATCGGCCAAGTCACCCGGATATATAACTCCATCCAATA
>OGMQ01001174.1_pt1 | contig 12574 bp, 7 predicted proteins | sample 1573291 | NCBI WGS metagenome assembly OGMQ01 (sample SAMEA2582008, study PRJEB24529) | metagenome | biome: Human gut stool | place: China | collected 2011
AATCGGTGACGGACGTATTTTCGTCATTCCTATCGAAGACGCTATCCGCATCCGCACCGCCGAACGTGGCGACATCGCCCTCTACAATGCTGAACAGGAAAGATAGTCCAGGCAGCACCAAACCGCAACTGTTAAGAGCATCTTCCAGAGAGCTGTAAGAGCTACTTAACAAAACTAAGAATACAAGTACAACTAAAAGCAAAAAGATTTTATGGATAAATATAGTAAACGCAGCATTGCCAGGCTGTGGATAGCTCTTGCTGTCCTTATGGCGCTCTGCACAACAACAGAAACTTTTGCACAAACTTCCGCAACAACGGATAGTATATCAGCTACAACAACCGCTGTTATAGCTACATTAGAAGAGACTACTGTAGAATCATCAGCCCCTGACACTGTAGGAGAATTAGTAAACGGACTCAACACTGTATGGATGTTACTCGCCGCTATGCTGGTATTTTTCATGCAACCGGGCTTTGCACTGGTAGAAGCCGGTTTCACCCGGGTTAAGAACACTGCCAACATCCTTATGAAGAACGTCTTAGACTTCATGTTCGGTTCCCTACTCTATTGGTTCATCGGTTTCGGACTGATGTTCGGCGTAGGTGGTTTCGTGGGAATGCCCCACTTCTTCAACCTCTCGTTCTATGATGGAGGAGGATTACCAACAGAAGGCTTTCTGGTATTCCAAACTGTATTCTGTGCCACAGCAGCTACTATCGTATCAGGAGCCATGGCCGAACGTACCAAATTCTCCATGTATTTGATTTACACCATCTTCATCAGCGTACTGATCTATCCGATTTCCGGTCACTGGACCTGGGGCGGCGGCTGGTTGATGAACGGCGAAGAAGGTTCGTTCATGATGAATCTGTTCGGCACCACGTTTCACGACTTCGCAGGTTCCACCATTGTTCACTCTGTCGGTGGCTGGATTGCGCTGGTAGGCGCAGCCATCCTTGGCCCGCGCATCGGTAAATACGGTAAAGATGGTAAGTCCAGAGCTATTCCGGGACACAACCTCACCATAGCGGCACTGGGTGTATTCATTTTATGGTTCGGCTGGTTCGGATTCAACCCCGGTTCACAGTTGGCAGCAGCCTCTACGGACGATGCAATGGCTATCTCACACGTCTTCCTCACCACGAATCTTGCAGCTTGTGCCGGAGGCTTCTTCGCACTGGTAGTCAGTTGGTTAAAATTCAGCAAACCATCTTTATCCCTGACTCTGAATGGCGTCCTGGCAGGTTTGGTAGGTATCACGGCAGGCTGTGATATGGTTTCTCCGCTGGGTGCTGTCATCATCGGTACAATCTGTGGTATCCTGATGATATTCTCGGTAGAGTTCATCGATAAAGTGCTGAAGATTGACGATCCCGTTGGCGCAAGTTCCGTACACGGTGTCTGCGGTTTCACGGGTACTATTCTCACTGGTTTCTTGTCTACCAGCGAAGGACTCTTTTATGGTGCAGGCTGGGGATTCCTCGGAGCACAAGTATTCGGCGCCCTCGTAGTAGGTGCATGGGCAGCCGGCATGGGATTCCTCATCTTCAAAGGACTCGATAAGATACACGGTCTCCGCGTTTCCAAACGTGTTGAAGAAGAAGGGCTCGACATCTACGAGCATGGTGAATCAGCTTATAACGGATAAGAAAAAAGTTTTTTTACTCTAACAAATAGTTTTTATAAACCAACAATTACAAGGTATGTCTAAATTGAGATTCAGAGTAGTAGAAACGGCGTTTAAAAAGAAACCCGTTGCAGTGGCAGCCCCTGCGGAACGTCCGTCGGAATATTATGCCAAGTATGTGTTCAACAAGGAAAAGATGTTCAGGTATCTGCCGAGCAAGGTATATGCCAAACTGATTGATGTAATTGACAACGGTGCGCCGCTGGACCGCAGTATTGCTGATGAAGTGGCGGCGGGAATGAAGAAATGGGCGCTTGAGATGGGAGCCACCCACTACACGCACTGGTTTCATCCGCTCACCGAAGGCACTGCCGAAAAACACGACGCTTTTGTGGAACACGACGGCAAGGGCGGCATGATGGAAGAATTCACAGGCAAGTTGCTTGTGCAGCAGGAACCGGACGCATCCAGCTTCCCCAACGGCGGTATCCGCAACACGTTCGAGGCACGCGGATATTCAGCATGGGACCCCTCTTCTCCCGCGTTCATAGTAGATGATACGCTCTGCATTCCTACCATCTTCATTGCCTACACGGGTGAATCTCTTGACTACAAAGCGCCGTTACTCAAAGCACTGCGTGCAGTGGACAAGGCAGCGGTAGACGTATGCCGCTACTTCAACCCGGACGTAAAGAAAGTAGTGGCGTACTTGGGCTGGGAACAGGAATACTTCCTGATTGACGAAGGCCTTTACGCCGCCCGCCCCGACCTGTTGATGACCGGCCGCACACTGACCGGACACGATAGTGCCAAGAACCAACAACTCGAAGACCACTACTTCGGCGCCATCCCTCCGCGTGTGGCAGCCTTTATGAAGGAGTTGGAAATCGAAGCGTTGAAACTCGGAATCCCTGTCAAGACCCGCCACAACGAGGTAGCTCCCAACCAATTCGAGTTGGCTCCTATCTTCGAGGAATGTAACCTTGCAGTAGACCACAATATGCTCATCATGGCTCTGATGCGCAAGGTGGCACGTAATCACGGCTTCCGAGTACTGTTGCACGAAAAGCCATTCAAGGGTGTCAACGGCAGCGGCAAGCACAACAACTGGTCGTTGGGTACGGACACGGGCATCCTGCTCCATGCCCCCGGCAAACTGCCCGAAGACAACCTACGCTTCATCACCTTCGTAGTAAATACCTTAATGGCAGTCTACAAACATAACGGATTACTGAAAGCCAGCATCTCCAGCGCCACAAACGCCCACCGACTGGGAGCGAATGAAGCGCCTCCTGCAATCATATCCAGCTTCCTCGGCAAGCAGTTGAGTCAGGTTCTGGAACATATTGAGGAAAGCACTAAGGATAACCTCATCAGCCTCAGCGGCAAACAGGGCATGAAGCTGGACATTCCGCAGATACCCGAGCTAATGATAGACAACACCGACCGTAACCGTACCAGCCCGTTTGCCTTTACGGGCAACCGCTTCGAGTTTCGTGCCGTAGGTTCGGAAGCCAACTGTGCCAGCGCCATGATTGCCCTGAACTCCGCTCTTGCCGAGCAACTGGTAGAATTCAAGAAGGATGTAGACAAACTTATCGGGAAGGGTGAACCGAAGATTTCGGCTATCCTCGACGTTATCCGCAAATACATCAGGATATGCAAGCCCATTCACTTCGACGGTAACGGCTACAGCGACGAATGGAAAGCCGAGGCCAAAAAACGCGGTCTGGACTGCGAAACCAGTGTACCCCTCATCTTCGACAACTATCTGAAGCCCGAAAGCATCCGTATGTTCGAGTCTGTAGGCGTAATGACGCAAAAGGAACTGGAAGCCCGCAACGAAGTGAAGTGGGAGACCTATACCAAGAAAATTCAGATTGAAGCCCGCGTGCTCGGTGACTTGGCGATGAATCACATCATTCCCGTAGCCACTCAATATCAGACGGATTTGATAGACAATGTCTACAAAATGAAAGACCTCTTCCCGGTAGAGAAAGCTGCAAAACTGTCTGCCAAGAATTTGGAACTCATCGAAGAGATTGCCGACCGTACCACCTTCATCAAGGAACATGTAGATACCATGATAGAAGCCCGCAAGGTTGCCAACAAGATTGAATGTGAACGCGACAAAGCCATCGCTTATCACGACAACATCGTACCGATGATGGAAGAAATCCGCTATCACATCGACAAGTTGGAACTCATCGTTGACAACCAGATGTGGACATTACCGAAATACAGGGAACTGTTGTTTATAAGATAAAGAGCTATTTCAGACATACAAACTCTGAAACCGGAAATTATCTATTTCTTTTGTTGGTTGTTTTAAGTTTGCAGGGGAAAGAAGTGCCGTGATGGTAGTTCTTTCCCCTTTTTTATCCGGCAGACAGCAGCCTGAAGAGGAAAACAGATTATCTTTGTCCCCAATTACAAATAAACACATTATGAAAGACCTGCGTACACGCCATACAGCATTGCTGCTGTTTACATTCTTGCTGGCATCGGTATCCTTATCCGCACAGACCGGCTTACAGCAGAAACTAAGTGAGATTTCCGCCATAACGGAAACCCAACCGTTGGAATCTACCGAGTTTTCGGAGAAGTATGTAACCTATTTCACCCAGCCGCTCGACCACCGGCATCCCAAGAAAGGAAGTTTCCGCCAGCGGGTTATCGTGGCGCATGCGGGCTTCGATCGTCCCACGGTCATTATAACCGAAGGATATGGAGCCGCCTACGCGCTCAAGCCCCAATATCGCGAGGAACTTTCCAGGCTCCTCAATGCCAATATGGTATTTGTGGAATACCGCTATTTCCTGGAATCCACTCCCGAACCCAAAGACTGGCGATACCTTACAGCCGAAAGTTCCGCCGATGATTTGCACGCGGTAACAACCGCATTCAAAAACATATATCCCGGAAAATGGATTGCTACCGGTATCAGCAAAGGCGGACAGACCGCCCTGCTCTACCGCACATTCTATCCGGACGATGTGGATGTATCCGTTCCTTACGTGGCTCCCCTCTGCTACGGAACAGAGGACGGCCGTCACGAACCGTTCCTCAAAAAAGTGTCTACGGATGAAGACCGTAAAAGAATTACCGACTTCCAGCTGGAAATCCTGAAACGCAAAGCGGCCTTACTCCCCCTTTTCGAGAAATACTGCACCGAACAAGAGTATAAGTTCCGTGCTCCTATCGAAGAGATATACGACTATTCGGTACTGGAATATTCATTCGCGCTCTGGCAATGGGGTACTCCCGTCGGCAGCATCCCGCTACCCACAGCCACCGACGCAGAACTCATAGCCCACCTGCTGGCCATCAGCGACCCGTCCTATTTCACAACCGACAGTACCAACGCCTCTTTCTTCGTACAGGCCGCACGCGAATTGGGCTATTACGGCTACGACACCCGTCCTTTCAAAAAGTATCTCTCCATCAAGTCCGGCAAAGGCTACCTGCATCGCCTGATGCTTCCCGAGGAACTGAAAGATATGCCTTTTGACAAGACACTCAGTAGGAAGATTAAGGGATTCTTGCAAAAGAACGACCCGAAAATGATATTCATCTACGGTGAAAACGATCCCTGGACGGCTGCCGGAGTTACCTGGCTCAAAGAGAAAAAGAATATTCACGTATTCATTCAGCCGGGCGGCAGCCATCTGGCACGCATCTCCACACTGCCCGAAAAGGAGAAAGAAGAAGTGATGAAGCTGCTAAACGAATGGTTGCGGTAAACGCACCCGTTCTTTCGCAGCATCCTGTTTCTGCCGCATAAGGGAAAAGACACAAACGGAAAAGGGCTGCCTCAGCGATTGAGACAGCCCCTTTTATATCAAACATACCACTCTTACCACTCAAGGAACTTTCCCCTCTCCCTGCGCTTCTGCAACTCCTCTTTCAGGAAGCGCTGACGGTCTTTGGCTATATAACGGCGGGCAAAGATGTTGGGAACGGCTACCCCCAGCGCAATGCAAAGGATAATCAACGAAGCGTTGATACCGTTGGACACAGCCACCGTGACCTCGCCCACCACTCCGTGCATATTGATGAGCGCCACCAGCGCACGGTACATCAACACTCCCGGAATCATCGGAATGACGGAAGGAATGGTAAGCACGTGATTAGGCACATGAAACCAGTGGACTGCCTTCACCGCCACCAGGCTCACCACCATGGCTCCCATGAAAGAACCGATGACCGGACCGAGCCCCAACTCGAAGTTGACGAAATTACGCGTACACACGGCAAGGATTCCCCCTACCGCAACCACCCACAGCAGACGGCGCTGGATATTGAATATCATGGAGAAGCCCATCGCGGATATGGCTGCCGCAATGGCGTATATATAATAAGGATCGTGCGGAACCATGCTCAGTTCGCTGAACTTCTTGTCAATCACCACATCTTCCATAGCCAGCAGGCGCATGGCCATCACAATGCCGAACGCCATGGCACACACCATGAGTACCGTATTAACGGCACGCACGATGCCCACCTGTATGTAGTTGTCAATCATGTCGTCCACAAAGTTTATAATGGGAACTCCCGGCACAATGAACAGCGCGCACGCCAGTAGCGGATGGTAAGGCGTGCCCGAAAGCCCTGTAAAGGTAGTGATATAAGCCAGACATGTGGACACCAGCGCCGCAATGGTGATGCTCATATACAGATTGATACCGAACTCTATGCAGCGCGCACGGACACGGAAACCTGCAAAAGCGGCGATAGAGGCAAACAGAAAGGCAACCCAGTCGCTGCCGAACAGCTTGCAGAAGCCACCACAGGCAAAACCCGCACCGATGGCAACAAGATAGGGGGTGTAGTTCCGCTTCTTGTTTTTTATCTTCTCCAGCTCTTCCTCGTAGCGGTCGAGCGAATAGTCTTCCTCAATGGCACGCCAGGACAGCTTGCTGATTTCGGATATGGCCGTCATGTTGATACCATGTTTCTCGCACTTCTGAAATTTGGAATAAGAGTGCGATTCGTCACTCAGGTTCACCACCAGCATTGTATAAGTCACGTCGATGTGAAGATTCTCCTCAGGTAATCCCAAATAAGCCGCCACACGATTCATATTGCGTACAATGCGATTGGTATCGGCAGCACTCTCCACTAATATTTTCCCTGTACGAAGCAATAAATCAAGCTTCCTGCGCAAGATAATCTCTTGCTCGACCATTGTTTTGTCCATCAAACTTTCCACTAACTAATATCTGATTTTTACCTATTTTCAAAAAAGAGTACAAAAGTACATAAAAAGCATGAGTTTCCTACACCGGCATAACAAAGAAATCATTTTTTCTTTAGAAGAAAGAAAGGCAAAATAGGGAAAAGAATTTCATATCTCATCGGAAACCGATACCTTTGTACACATTTTCGGACAAAAGAAAACGGGCAGAGCGAATGTTTATCATATCTCCCGGAAATAAAAGCTAACTTATATGGAAACATTTTGGAACACCATCGCACAGTATAATGAAAGCACCTGGTGGGCGCAGATTCTCATTACCGCAGCGGGCATCCTGCTGACTGCATTGCTATACCGCCGTCCCACCGTCTGGACAAAACGCTCCATGAAAATATATATGGTATTCCTCAACGGCTGGATAGCGCTGGTGTACTACGCAATGTACTGCGACACGCGCAACTATCACTACGTTCTCTCCGCATTCTGGGGAACCGTCGCATTGATTTGGCTGTGGGATTTATTTACCGGTTACACTCCGTTCGAGCGTAACCCCAAGTACCCTATGCTGGCAGGAGTGCTCTATGCGATGCCCTTCCTATACCCGCTCCTTTCGTGGGCGCGCGGCATGGAGTTCCCGATGATGACGACCACAGTAATGCCCTGCTCGGTAGCCGCATTTACCATCGGACTGCTGTTGGCGTTCTCGCGCAAAGTCAATCTGCTCGTTATCCTCTTCCTCTGCCACTGGGCGCTCATCGCTTTCTCCAAAGTGTATGTGTACAAGATTCCCGAAGACCTGCTGCTGGCAAGCGCCACCGTACCTGCCATCTACCTGTTCTTCAAGAATTACATAGCCCAAAACCTGCACAAGGAAACGAAACTGAGCGCACGCCTCATGAACTGGTTCCTGATTCTGATGTGCATCGTTATCGGGGTATTCCTGAGCATCACGCTCTTTCAAGAGGTAGGAAAATAAACGGACCGGCACACGTATTCATCACCGTTTGCCCATATAATAACACCCTATAAAAAAACAGACCATCCGTTTCGGGTAAACGGATGGTCTGTCTGTATCAAACGGATGATGCGTTTCATACCAACGCATCATCTGTTTTGTTATCTTATCTTAGATGAACCAGCGAACATAGCAGAAGTCCTGACGGTGAGGCAGTTCTGCGTTCTTCGGGAACATACGGTAAGCTACCTTGAAGCTGCCTGCGTTCTCCAGCTTATGTGTTGCCTGGAACGTATAGAGGTCGCCCTCTTTCTTCACTACTTCAAACGGCGCTACGGAGTAAACGTGCTGCTTGCCGTCCTGAGCTGTATAAGTAGTAACCAGTTCCAGACCGATAGCATCGTCCAGACCCTTCTCGTCGATAACGTAGGTAATGGTGTATTCCTTACCGCTTTCGAGAGAGCCTTTCACCAGTTCTTCCGTCTTTTCGCAGGATACGACTTCGATGCTGTCCCACTTGGCCACAACTTCTTCCTTCCATGCTGCGAGTTCCTTGGCTTTGGCATAGTTGTTGGCAGCCAATGCCTTGAAGCGTTTTGCTTCCTTGGTGTAGAACTTGCTATAGTAATCGTCCAACTGACGCTTCATTGTGTAGTGAGGCGCAATCTGCGCGATGGAGTTCTTGATGGTTCTGATCCAGCCTTCGGAATATCCCTTCTTGTTGCGTGCATAGTACAACGGCAGGATTTCCTGTTCGAGGATGCTGTAAATGGTAGCGGCATCCAACTGGTCTTGGTATTCCTGATTCTGGTAAGTACGTTTTTCGGTCAACGCCCAGCCTGCACCTTCACGATAGCCTTCCAGCCACCATCCGTCGAGTACGGAGAAGTTTACCACACCGTTCATCAACGCTTTCTCACCGGAAGTACCGGATGCTTCGAGCGGACGTGTCGGAGTGTTCAGCCAGATATCCACACCCGATACAAGACGGCGTGCCAACTGCATGTCGTAGTTCTCGAGGAAGATAATCTTACCCAGGAATTCGGGACGGCGGGAGATTTCGATGATTCTCTTAATCAATCCCTGGCCTGCACCGTCGTGCGGGTGGGCCTTACCCGTAAAGAGGAACTGTACCGGATAGTCGGGGTTGTTCACAATCTTGGACAGACGGTCCAGGTCGGTGAACAGCAGGTGTGCACGCTTGTAAGTGGCAAAACGGCGTCCGAAACCTATCAGCAGTGCATTCGGGTTAATCTTGTCCAGCAGAGACACAACACGTGAGGGGTCTCCCTGGTTGTTCAGCCATGTCTTGCGGTATTCCTTACGAACGTAGTCAATCAGTTTGTTCTTCATGGCCATGCGCGTCTTCCAGATCTCTTCGTCGGGTACGCTGTAGATAGCTTCCCAAATCTTAGGATTGGACTGGTCGTACCAGAAGTTTTCATCGAAGTGCTTGGCATAGAGCTGCTTCCACTCCGTTGCGCTCCATGTGGGGAAGTGTACACCGTTGGTGACGTAGCCCACGTGCATTTCTTCCGGGAAGTAACCTTTCCAGATGGGAGCAAACATCTCCTGGGAAACCTTTCCGTGCAACCAGCTTACACCGTTCACTTCCTGAGAAGTGTTACAGGCGAATACGGACATGCAGAAGCGTTCGCCCTTGTCGCCGGGGTTGTTGCGGCCGAGGTCCATGAGGTCGTCCCAAGTGATACCCATACGGGCGGGATAACCGCCCATGTACTTGCCGAAGAGACCTTCGTCGAAGTAGTCGTGACCGGCAGGAACCGGAGTGTGTACGGTGTACAGAGAAGAGGCGCGTACCAACTCGATGGCCTGGTCGTAGGTCAGACCTTCGGCTACGTAGTCGCAGATGCGCTGTACGTTAATCAACGCTGCGTGGCCTTCGTTGCAGTGATATACGTCTTTCTTGATACCCAGCTTCTTCAGGGTAAGGATACCGCCGATACCGAGCAGGATTTCCTGCTTCAAACGGTTCTCCCAATCGCCGCCGTAAAGCTGGTGAGTGATGGAACGGTCGAACTCGCTATTCATCTCGTTGTCCGTATCGAGCAGATAAAGGGAAATACGGCCTACGTTCACTCTCCAAAGATAAGCATGTACGTAGTAATCCAGGTAAGGAACATCGACTACAACCTGCTTTCCGTTTTCGTCCAATACGCGGTCGAGAGGCAACTGGCCGAAGTTCTGGGCTTCGTAGTTGGCAATCTGCTGTCCGTCCATAGACAAAGTTTGGGTGAAATAACCGTAACGGTACAGGAAACCTACGGCACACAAGTCTACGTTGCTGTCGGAAGCCTCTTTCAAATAGTCGCCGGCAAGTACGCCCAGACCACCGGAATATATCTTAAGTACATGATTCAAACCGTATTCCATACTGAAATATGCAACGGAAGGACGATTGCTGTCGGGTTTTACATCCATGTAATTGCGGAACTTGGAATATACATCTTCCATTCTGCGCAAAATAACCTTATCTTCAGCAAGCGCCTCAAGCTTGGCATAACTCATACGTTCCAACAGCAGAACAGGGTTCTGTCCTACTTCTTTCCAAAGAGCAGGGTCAAGGTCTCTAAACAGTTCGGTGGCTTCAAAGTTCCATGACCACCAAATGTTACGTGCAAGTTCGGATAACTTCTCCAATTCAGCGGGGATGTGAGATTTAACGTTCACATCTTTCCAGTTCGGAGTGTTTACATTACTAACTTTAATCTTCATTGTATGATTACTTGATTGATAAATATAATTCTTTTTATCAGCCCAACTGACGCTTCATCGCATTGCGCAACGCAAGGTCGTAGGCTTCATAATAATATTGTATGAAATGCTTCCATAAGGCCTGCTCTGCCACTTGGGCGGCACGCTTACGGATTTCTTTGATTTCCGCATCTGTCTTTGTAGAGAACAAAGTTATGGTGTCCTTGATACCGTCCGCCACTTCGGAATAGTTATAGTCCGAACGGTGCAGCACCTCTACTCCATCGTTGATACCGTGCTGATTCTTCAGGCTGTTCACCCAAAGTCCGAAGCCGGCAAGGTCGGTCGTAATGGTGGGCACGCGGAAAGCCACGCTCTCCAACGGGGTATATCCCCACGGCTCATAGTAAGAGGGATAAACGCTGAGGTCCTCTCCCAGTATCAGGTCGTAATAATGCTTGTTGAGAATGCCATCCTTACCGTCCAGATAGCAGGGAACGAAGATTACCTTCACCTTGTCTTCGGGACGGTTGCCCATACCGAGGTACTTCAGCATGTCCAGCACCTGGTCGTGCGTCATGTTGTGCAGCCAGTGCGTGATGAAAGGTACTTCCAAAGGAGTGGTATAATGCTCGTCTTTCTTTTTCAGACGCTGCTGCAGGTCTTCGCGGGGGGCACCCACCCAACCGGGTACGTTGACGAAAGCCAGCACTTTCTTATTCAGATTCTTATCACGGTTCAAACGGTTCAATGATTCCAGGAACACATCGATGCCCTTGTTCTTGAACTCGTAACGGCCGCTGGTTCCGATGATAAGCGTATCATTATCAAATTCCTGTCCCAACAGGCTGTTTGCCACACGCAACATAGTGGAACGCGCCCGCTTGCGCTTACCGGTAAATGTGGAGCCTTTCGGAACGAAATCGTCTTCAAAGCCGTTCATCAGGACTACATCGGCAGGCTTGTCGAGCAGTTCCTTGCACTCGTTGTTGGTGATTTCGCTTACGGTAGTGAAACAGTCTACGTAATGGGCGGTCTGCTTTTCGATGGAATGTTTGGACTCCATATTCAGCTCCTGCGCCATTTGGTCGCCGTTGTAGGCAAAAAGATAATCGTACAGCGGTTTGTTGTTGCCCGCAATAGAACGGCCTATCGAAGTGGCATGGGTGGTGAATATCGTAGCGATTTCAGGAACGGCAGTCTGCAAGTAAAGCGCAGCCATACCGGTCATCCACTCATGTGCCTGAAATACAACCTTGTCCGTTTCCGTCAGGTTATACCGGTAGAAACTCTCCACCACCTTTCCGGTGGCGTATGCAAACATCGAGGCTTCATCGTAGTCACCGTATGCGTGCAGTGAATCCACCTGATAGTGTTCCCACATCTCCGCATAAATTTCATTCTTTTGTGCAAAGAAAGGTTGGAAGTCAACCAATATGACAATAGGTTCGCCCGGAATGTTCCAGCGGCCTACGCGGACAGAGAGGTTGTCTTTTTCAATAGCATATTTCTTCCATGCGGCACAAAGGTTATCGGACTCGATAAATAAAGGGTTCTCTTTACCTTGCCAGAAGTCCGGGCCTACAAAAAATACTTTATCGCGGAATTTTGTCTGCAAAGTGTTTGCTCTGGTAGACAAAACTGTATAGATACCGCCTACTTTATTACATACTTCCCAGCTCGCTTCGAAGATGTAATCGGGGGTAAGTAGTTCTTTAACCATATATGTTATAATCTCTTTATCGTAATTGTGGCTGCAAAAGTACGCATTATTCTTTGAAAAATAGCCTTTTAATCGAAAAAACTGATTAAATGTGCATAAACAATCGTTTGCATAAATACTACCGGCAAACGCTAAAAGCCCACCAATACAGAGAAGAGCGAAGATTACCGATGAAAAGAGAAAAAACAGAAGTTTGTACGGAATAGAAGGAAAAGACAGAGAAGAAGATATGAAAAAGAGGGTATATCAAAACTTAAACTCGCTTGCTGTCTGTTTCTTTTTAGGCACGGATTACACGGAAAACACAGATTTTCTTTGTTCTTTTTCCGTGAAATCCGTGTAATCCGTGCCTAA
>OGMQ01001175.1_pt1 | contig 12568 bp, 7 predicted proteins | sample 1573291 | NCBI WGS metagenome assembly OGMQ01 (sample SAMEA2582008, study PRJEB24529) | metagenome | biome: Human gut stool | place: China | collected 2011
CTGGGCGCAGTTCATCGGTCTGGGACGTGTCGATCCGGAGGATCCGAACGAGAAATTCTCGATGTCGGTGCTCGCCTGCAACCTTTCGCAGGAGGTCAATGGGGTGTCGTGGCTGCACGGCGAGGTTTCCAAAGAGATTTTGGGGAATTTATGGCCGGGCTACTTCAAAAACGAGCTGCATATCGGTTACGTGACCAACGGTGTGCACTTCCCGACCTGGACGGCGATGCGCCTGCGTCGTCTGTATGCCCGCTATTTTCCCGAAGGGTTCGAGGGGCACGAATATCGTATTTCCGAGTGGAAGAAGGTGTACGACATCCCGGACGAAGACCTGTGGCGGGAACGTCTGGTGCTCAAGGAGAAACTCGTCCGCATGATCCGCCGTCGCTATTGCGATCCCAGCCATGTGCGCATGGATTCGCCCCATCAGGTCATGCAGGTACTCGAAGGGATCAAGCCCGACGTGCTGAAGATCGGTTTCGCACGCCGGTTCGCCACTTACAAACGAGCGTTGCTGCTCTTCACCGATTTGGATCGCCTGGCGGCCATTGTCAATAACAAGGAGCGTCCCGTGCAGTTTATCTTCGCGGGCAAGGCGCATCCCAACGACAAGCCGGGGCAGGATCTGATCAAGCGAATCATCGAAGTCGCAGCCATGCCGCAGTTCTCCGGCAAGATCATCTTCCTGCAGAATTACGATATGGAGCTGGCGCGTCGTCTGGTGCAGGGGGTGGACGTGTGGCTCAATACCCCGACTCGTCCGCTCGAGGCGTCGGGTACGTCGGGTGAAAAGTGCGTGATGAACGGCGTGCTGCAGTTTTCGGTGCTCGACGGCTGGTGGGTCGAAGGATACAAGGAGGGTGCCGGTTGGGCACTGCCGATGGAGACGGTCTTTTCCGATCCGCAGTATCAGAACGAACTCGACGCCGAGATGATTTACAATACGATCGAAGAGGAGATCGTGCCGAAATACTACGACCGGGATGCCGACGGTATTCCCCGTGCGTGGATGGCTTCGGTGAAAAAATGTATTGCCGAAATCGCTTCGAACTTCACGACCAACCGGATGCTGCGCGACTATGAGGTGCGTTTCTACAACCGGCTGGCGGCCCGCAAGCGGGAACTGTCGGAGAACGACTTCGCCGTTGCGCGCGAGATCGTCGCCTGGAAGCACAAGGTGCTGGCTGCGTGGCCTGCCGTGAAGATCGTGGACGTGCAGCGTGCCCGGGTCGGCGACAAGCCGATCTTCATAGGACGCAGTTACCATTTCGAGCTTACGCTCGACCTGGCCGGACTCGCTCCGGAGGACGTGGGGGCCGAACTGGTCGTGGCCCGTCCCGTGGAGCCGGACCGGGTCGTGGAGGTCATCCGTACCGTGCCGCTCAGCCAGGTGCAGGTTTCGGGCAGCCAGGTGACTTTCGCCTTGGACTATGTTCCCGAACAGGCCGGGATGTTCGATATGGCGCTGCGCATTTTCCCGCAGAATCCGATGTTGCCGCATCGTATGGATTTCGCATTGGTGAAGTGGGCATGAAATGATTGTTGAAAAAAAGGTCGTTTTCTGATAATTTTTGATTTTTCGCACGGTTTGGACTTGATGGTCTGCGAAAAAAAGAGTATCTTTCAGAAAAGATCGTTCAAGCGGACCGGAACTTTTTCTGATCCGGTCGGCGGAGAAAACGAAATAAACGATTCGACGGGTCCGGCAGGAGTACGGGCTGATTTTGCCGTTCCGCTCTGTCGGAAATGAACATAAAGAACAAACAGTTATGTCGGTACTTACATTTGATAAGAAGGAACTGGGAAATCTGGAGTATTCGTTGCAGCGCGAAATGCTGGCTACGGATCGCAGAGGCGGCTATATGAGCACGACCATCGTTTGCTGCAACACGCGCAAGTATCATGGCCTGATGGTGGCACCCATCGACGACAGCGACCGCGCTTACGTGCTGCTCTCGTCGGTGGATGAAACCGTCGTGCACGACGGGCAATCCTTCAACCTGGCGCTGCACCGTTTCCCGGGAACCTATGAACCTCGGGGGCATAAGTACATCACCGATTTCGAATATACGCCGACACCGACGATCACCTACCGCGTGGGAAGCATCGTGTTGCGGAAAGAGCTGCTCTGGATACACAACCGCACGCAGTTGATGATCCGCTATACGCTGCTGGAGGCGCCGTCCGATGTCCGGCTTAGGCTCCGGCCTTTCTTCGCCTTCCGGGACAAACATGCGCTCACGCATGCCAATATGGAGGCCGACGGACGTTCCCGGCCGATTCCGGGCGGGGTGAAGTGTCGGTTGTATTCCGATTTTCCCTGGCTGTACCTGCAAACCGATTGTCGGGATGCGGAGTTCGTGCCGGCTCCCGACTGGTACTATAATTTCGAATACGCCAGAGAGATCGAGCGAGGATACGAGGGAGATGAGGATCTGCTTACGACGGGTTATTTCGAACTCAGTCTCGGTCGGCGGCAAAGCGTGATTTTCTCTGCGTCCGTCGAAGCCATTCCCGATCCTGCGGCCATCGGCGGAATGTTTGCGGAGGCTCTGAGCGCCCGCAGCCGCAAGGTCGATTTTCTGAGCTGCCTGCGCCACTCTGCCCGGCAGTTCGTCGTCCGCCGCCGGGACGGGCGGGCCGAGGTGCTGGCCGGGTATCCCTGGTATGGGCAGATCGGACGTCAGACGCTCGTAGCGCTGCCCGGCATCGCGCTGGAGCAGGGACGCACGGAGGATTGCCTGGATGTGCTCGATACGGTCGTGCGCGGACGCCGGGACGGTATGTTTACGGGTTCTTTCTCGGCTGCCGAGGCTGCGGATGCTCCGCTTTGGTTTTTCTGGGTGCTTCAGCAGTTGCAGCGGACGCTGGGTGAGGAGGAGATATGGAAGCGCTACGGTATCGTGATGAAAGAGCTGCTGGCGGCTTATCGCCGGGGCGTCGGCGGCGTGGCCGTGCACGATAACGGTTTGGTGTGGGCCTCGGCGCCCGACAAAGCCCTCACCTGGATGAATGCGCTGGCGGGTGGTGTCCCCGTCGTGTCGCGGGACGGGTATCCGGTCGAAATCAACGCACTTTGGTACAACGCCGTGTGTTATGCCCTTGAGCTGGCTTCCCGTTTCGGCGAGGAGGAGTTCGTCGGCGAGTGGAAAGCGTGGCCCGAGCGGATTCGGAACGCTTTTCGGGAGATGTTCTGGAGCGGCGACGACGGGTATCTGGCCGATTTCGTAGGTCCTGAAGGGCCGAATCGGTGGATTCGTCCGAATATGGTGGTGGCGTGCGGTTTGGATTACAAGATGCTCGATGAGGAGCAGCAGGCTTCGGTGCTTCGGATCGTGGGGCAGCATTTGCTGACACCCAAAGGGCTGCGTTCGCTTTCGCCCCGCAATCCTCGCTATAAGAACCGCTGCGAGGGCGATGAAGCCGTTCGTGCGGAGGCTTCGATGAACGGCTCCGTATGGGTTTGGCCGCTTTGGTTTTATGTCAAGGCTTCGTTCGACCTCGGTGGCCGTGAGTTTCTGCCTCGGGCGGAGGAGCTGCTCGCCCGTTTCGGCGAGGAGATTCAGAGTTACGGTATCGGATCGATCAACGAGCTATTCGACGGCGATCCTCCGCATGCGCCTTGGGGCGCCGTGTCGCAGGCGTGGAGTGTCGGGGCGGTGTTGATGATCCGTGAAACGACCGAACGCTGGCGTCGTCGCCGGGGACACGGGTTGTTGCCGGGTCTTCGGAAAAAGCGCTAAAGGATGCGAAGGAAAAGAACTTGCCGCCGCGTAAGGTGTCCGAAATTTTTTCTGTCGGCCCGGGCAGGCCGGGGTGGAGGTTGCCGGGAGGGGCGACCGGTGTTTCGCGAAGTCGAATAAGTTACGAAATGAAACGTGATTATATACTTTGAGTGTACCTTTTCGGGGGCGCAGTGTCCCAAATTCCCTCCGAGAAGCGGATTTAGGGGAAGGGTGCATGGCGGACACGGTTTCGGGCCGCGAATAAGCACTCCTTGGATTCGATGCTGCGACCGTCGGATAAGGGTACATGGAAAGATATAATTGTTAGAATAAAAAAATAGAATACAAATGAGAGTGTTGATGTTCGGTTGGGAGTTTCCTCCCCATATCGCCGGCGGGCTGGGTACGGCCTGCTACGGTATGACGCGCGGTCTTGCACGCAACGGTGTGGAGGTCGTTTTCGTCATGCCGCGTGCCTATGGCGACGAGGACCAGCGCTTCGTCCGCGTGGTGAATGCGAGCGACGTGGAAACGATCGGTACGCGCGATCATGAGTTTTCCGAAGAGCTGCTCGAGAAGGTTTCGTTCATCCACATCGATTCGAACATGTTGCCCTACATCTCTCCGGAGGAGTATGCCGCCTACCACGACGAGTTCGTTCGCAGCGGCCGGACACACGAGTGGACCGACGTATGGAAACAGCGCTACACCTTCTCCGGAAAATACGGCGCCAACCTGATGGAGGAGGTCGCCCGGTATGCAATGGTGGCGGCGCAGGTGGCCAAAGACCTCGAAGGGCAGTTCGACGTGATCCATGCCCACGACTGGCTGACCTATTTCGCCGGAATTGCGGCCAAGCGGGTTTCGGGCAAGCCGCTGGTGGTGCACATGCACGCCACGGAGTTCGACCGCAGCGGCGAGAATATCAACCGTCGGGTCTATGCCATCGAAAAGGCGGGTATGCAGGCTGCCGACCGGGTGATCGCGGTGTCGGAGCTGACGCGCCGCATCGTCATCGGCAAGTACGGCATTCCGGCCGAGAAGGTCGTGACAGTGCATAACGCCGTGCGTTTCGGCGAGTCGGAGGATGCTGTGCCGGAGCGGGCCGTCAAGGATAAGGTCGTCACCTTTCTGGGACGCATCACCTACCAGAAAGGTCCCGATTATTTCGTCGAGGCTGCGGCCAAGGTGCTGCAGCGGGTTCCGGACGTGCGTTTCGTCATGGCCGGCTCGGGCGATCTGATGAACCATGTGGTGCGGCGCGTGGCCCAGTTGGGGATCGCCGACCGCTTCCATTTCACGGGGTTCCTCAAGGGCGGGGAGGTGCAGCGGATGTTCCGTCTGTCGGATGTCTATGTCATGCCTTCGGTGTCGGAGCCGTTCGGTATTTCGCCGCTCGAGGCCATGCGTTCGGGCGTTCCCGTGATTATCTCGCGGCAAAGCGGTGTGGCGGAGGTGCTGGATTACGCCATTAAAGTGAATTACTGGGACGTGGATGCTCTGGCCGATGCCATTTACGGGCTTCTTACTTATCCGGCTCTGGGTAGGATGTTCGCTTCGAAAGGGCTGGAAGAGGTGACCGGACTCAAATGGACCAATGCCGCAGCGAAGATCAAGACGGTTTACGAAACTGTCGTCGCGGAGGCGAACAATTAAAATATTTGCGGAGTATGAAAACGATTTGTTTCTATTTTCAGGTACACCAGCCCTGGCGGCTGAAGCGTTACCGTTTCTTCGATATGGGCCGTGACCACAACTACCTGGACGACCTGACCAATCGCTCGATCATGCAGAAGGTCGCGCGTGAGTGCTATCTGCCGATGAATGCCTTGCTGTTCAATCTGATCCGGCAGAGCGAGGGGCGTTTCCGCTGTACCTTTTCGCTGACGGGGCTGGCCGTCGAACAGATGCGGGCGTATGCGCCCGAGGTGCTCGATTCGTTCCGCCGCCTGGCCCGGACGGGCTGCGTGGAGTTCCTGGCCGAAACTTACTCCCATTCGCTGGCTTCGCTTTCGTCGAAGGAGGATTTCATGCAGCAGGTTGCGCTCCATACCGAACTGATGAAAAAGGAGTTCGGCGTTGCGCCGACCGCCTTTCGCAATACCGAACTGATCTATTCCGACCGGATCGGCTCCGATGTGGCCGAGATGGGTTTCAAGACCATGTTGGCCGAGGGAGCCCGACACGTACTGGGATGGAAGTCGCCCGGCTATGTTTATGCCAATGCGCTCGACCAGCGCTTGAGGCTGTTGCTGCGCAATTACAAGCTCTCGGACGACATCGCGTTCCGTTTCTCCAACCGAGGGTGGGACCAATGGCCTCTCACGGCGGAAAAATACACGGGGTGGCTCGCTTCGGACGAGCTGGAGGGGGATGTGGTCAATCTCTTCATGGATTACGAAACCTTCGGCGAGCACCAGCGTGCCGATACGGGTATTTTCGACTTTATGAAGGCGCTCGTTCCGGCTGTTCTGAAGCGGGAGGGGTTGGAGTTCGCTACGGTGAGCGAAGCCGCTGCGAAATACCAGCCCGTCGCCGTACTCCATTGTCCGCACGTGATGTCTTGGGCGGACGAGGAACGTGACATCACGGCGTGGCTGGGCAACGAATTGCAGAACGAAGCTTTCGGAAAACTGTATGCCCTGCGGGATAAGATCGCCCGGCTGAAGGATCCCGATTTCGACCACGTGTGGAACTTCATGCAGGCTTCGGATCATTTCTATTATATGGCGACCAAGTGGTTGTCGGACGGGGACGTACATGCCTATTTCAATCCTTACGAATCGTCCTACGATGCCTTTATCAACTATATGAACGTGCTTTCGGATTTCGAGATCGAAGTGGAGAAGGCGTTCGACCGGAAGCCGCCGGTCCGCAAGACCAAACCGTCGCCGAGGAAAAAGGGTTCCGATCGGGAGAAAGCCGGGGTGCGATAATCTTTCGGTCGAAAAAGGCGGTGCGTCATAACAGGCAAACTGCTTCGTTATTATCGGTGTCACGGCTCGATCATGTGCGTCGGTACACACTCTTCGCCGTGAACCTCGATGCCTTGTATTTTACCTGTTTTTACATACCTGAAAAGGGATGCGCCGAATTTCTCGATTTGACACGTCCCTTTTTTATTCCGGGATGCCTCGGTCCGTCAGCTGCCCTTGCGCTTGAACCGCGACGGGCTGTAGCCCGTGTGTTGTTTGAAATATTTGCCGAAGAACGACTGGGTCGAGAAGTTGAGGTGATAGGCGATCTCCTGGATGCTCATGCCCGAATAGCGCAGCAGGCTTTTTGCCTCGAGGATCACCGCTTCGTCGATCCACCGGGCGGCGGTTTTGCCGCTCACGTCCTTGGAAACGGTCGAAAGGTATTTGGGGGTGATGTTGAGGCGGCGGGCATAGAACCGGACGTTCCTCTCCTGTTTGCTGTATTGCCGGACTAATTCCATGAACTCTTCGAAGATCACCTCGCCGCGCCCCAACTTGACCGTGTTTTTCTGCTCGCGCATGTTCAGCTCGGTGATGATGTAGAAGACTGCGGTGAACAGGCAGCGGATGATCTCCTGTCTGTAATGTTCCTTGTCGCTGGCAAGAATCGTCTTGATGAGTTGGAACACCTGTCGGATCTCGTGCGTGTCCTGGGGTGTCACCCGCAGGCAGGGCTGTTTGCCGAAACGCATATAGACGGGCAGCGAGGCCGAAAGGTCTATCTGGATCTCGTTGATGAACGATTTGGAACAGGCGACGAAATAGGCCGCCGCATCGCTGGTGCTGGCCACCGTGCGGATCACGCGGTCGGGGCTGAAGAAGACGATCGTGTCGGGCACGACTTCGTACTCTTCCGTATCGATCGCTACGACGGCCGAACCGCTGGCCATGATGATCGCCGAGAAGCCGTCGATCAGGGCGGGGTAGTTGCCCAGCGTATCGCGGTGGATGTCGAACGAAGCGATCACCAGGTCGTCCGACAGGTAATAAACGTCCCGCATCTCCTGCTTGATGCGGGAGATCGAAACTTTTTGCAGGGTTATCTCGTCCGCCACCATGCCAGTTTGCTGATCAGATTCTTGAAATAGGCGAACCGGCCCCGGCGGGGTGCCTCCGACAGCGGGCAGACGACGCGGAGCTCGTTGTGCAGACATTCGATGTGCAGCGGGAAATCGGCCCCCTTCTGTCCGTCCACGTCGGTAGGTTCGTTGATCGGCGAGGTGATGTCGAGCGTGCGGGCTCGGAAATGTTTTACCTGCGAGGGCCGACCGCCCAGCAGGTGACGGAGCATCGATACGACCGAGAAGAGCATGTTGCGCCTTTGCAGCAACAGACAGTCGAACATACCGTCCTTAATGCTCGAGCGGGGGGCAAGGTGGAATCCTCCGGCCGTTTCTCCGTTGAATATCAAGGCCATGAGCGATTCGAGGTCGAAGGCTTTGCCGTCGGCGAGAATTTGCAGCGGAATGCCGTGTACCGAGCGGAACTCCTTCACGCCCTCGATCAGGTAGGCCAGCTTGCCGATCTGGTGCTTGCGTTTGTCCGGCGTGCGCTGGGACGTGGTGGTGAAGATGCCGAAACTGAAGATATTAACGAAATAGTGGTCGTTCACGCGTCCGCAATCGACCCGCTCTTCCGTGCCGCCGAGGAGTTGCGCCGCCGCCTTGACCGGGTTTTTCTCCATGCCGAGCGCTCCGGCGAAGTCGTTGGCCGTACCTGCCGGGATGATGCCCAGCAGCAGGTCGAGGTGCTTCTCCTTCATCCGATTGACCACGTAATTGACCGTGCCGTCGCCGCCCGCCACGACCACCAGATCGACCGTTTCGTGTCCATTGAAAGGGTTGCGGCTGAAATCGATCGGGCCGTCTACGATCGAGTAGCCGGCCTGCCGGAACATTTCGCCGATGGCTTGGGAATCTTTTTCGATTTTTCCTTTTCCCGACTGGGGGTTATAGAGAAATAGAACTTGTTTCATTCGTACGCAATGGGATTATTCTGGAATCATCATTTCTTGCATCGCCGGCGAGCAGTAAATTTCGTAGCCGTCTTTCCCGTCGTCGAGGATAAAATAGACCTTCGCGTCGGGAATTTTCCGGGAGAGGGCGATGGCCTTGTTCGCGCCCAGGCTCAAATACATGGTCGCCATGGCGTCGGCTTCGGCGCAGTTGTCCGCGACCACGGTGGCGGAAAGCAATCGTGACGTGACGCTGCGGCCCGTTGTCGGGTCGATCGTGTGGGATATCTTATTGCCTGCGGCGTCGCGGTAGAAGCGGCGGTAGTTGCCCGAAGTGGCCAGGCCTCCTTCGCTCATGCGGATACGTCCGGTGAGATAGGCGCCGTCGGACATATTGCCGTCGAAGGGAGTTTCTATGCCGATCCGCCAGGGAATGCCTTTGCTGCTGACACCCTGGCAGCGGCATTCGCCGCCGATCTCCACCAGATAGTTCTTCGCGCCGCAGCGCTCCATGAGGGCCGCGACCAGATCGACCGTATAGCCCTTGGCGATCGAGTTGAAATCGAGCTGTACGCGGGGATCGTCCTTCACGAGCCTGCCGTCCCGGATATGGACGCGCCGGTAACCTACGAATTGCAGGAGCGAATCGAGGTTCGGGGTGCGTTCCGCCTCGTGCCCGGCGAATCCCCAGGCATCGACCAGCGGCTTGACCGTCACGTCGTAGTGACCTTCGCTCAAGCGGCTGAACCGTTCGGCCAGACGGAGGTTGTAGATGATATGTTCGTCGAGCGAGTCGGTCTCTCCCCGGTTGATGCGGCTCAGCAGGGAGGTGGAGTCGAAAATCGACATCGAAGCCTTGGCTTCGGCGTCGATTTGCATAATGGCCCGGTAGAGTTCCTGTGCGGTGCAGTCCGTGATGTCGCCCGTTGCCTGGAAAGTCGTACCCAGCATCGCGCCGCTTGCCGTAAGGTACTCTGCGCGGCGGTCGCAGTTCGCTGCAAGGACCAGAACGATAACGGTGTAGAGCAGCAGGGCGATCTTTTTCATGTTCTATGTGTCTTCTTTTTTGGCAAAAATAGTGTTTTTCGCTCCGGTTTGCAAAAAAAGAGGGCTCTTCAGCTAAAAAATTGTATTCGTTTAAGTTGGTTATTGTGAATTAAGTTCGTACCTTTGCGCCACGCTCTGGCGTTATTCACGGTAAGGGGAATGCGTCGTAGAGTGGAACTAAATAAACTTTTGAAAATGGGTTATTTATCAGCTGAAAAAAAGCAGGAGCTTTTCGGTAAGTACGGAAAGTCCAACACCGACACGGGTTCTCCCGAGAGCCAGATCGCGCTGTTCTCGTTCCGTATCAACCACCTTACGGAACACCTTCGTAGCAACAAACACGACTTCGGTACACAGCGTGCGTTGCTGCGTCTGGTCGGCAAGCGCCGCCAGTTGCTGGAGTATTTGAAAGAGGTCGATATCGAGCGCTACCGAGCAATCATCAAGACGCTCAATCTCCGTAAATAGTCCCGGAGGCAGAAAAATGGGGTTGGCCAAAGTTTCTTTTGGCAGCCCCATTTGTAATTTGGAACATACATTTTGACGTAAAAATATCTATGGAAGAAAAGAAGTTGTACAATGCAGTCCGGAAGACGATCACACTGGCAGACGGCCGCGAAATCATGATCGAAACGGGCAAACTGGCCAAGCAGGCCGACGGCTCCGTCGTGGTGAAGATGGGAGATACGATGCTCCTGGGAACGGTGGTAGCCGCCAAGGACGCGAAACCCGACACTGATTTTATGCCGCTCCAGGTGGAGTATAAGGAGAAATATGCCGCTTGCGGTCGCTATCCCGGCGGTTTCATGAAGCGTGAGGGCAAGGCTAACGACAGCGAGATCCTCGTAGCCCGTCTGATCGACCGTGCGCTGCGTCCCCTGTTTCCGTCGGACTATCACGCCGAGGTATATGTGACCGTAAACCTGATTTCGGCGGACAAAGATATTCAGCCCGATGCTCTGGCCGGACTGGCCGCATCGGCTGCACTGGCCGTTTCGGACATCCCGTTCGGCGGTCCGATTTCGGAGGTGCGTGTGGCCCGTATCGGCGGTCAGTACGTCATCAACCCGGCCTTCTCGCAGATGCAGGACGCCGATCTGGACATCATGGTCGGCGGTACCATCGACAATATCCTGATGGTCGAGGGCGAGATGAAGGAGGTGTCCGAGGAGGTGATGCTCGGAGCTATCAAGTTCGCTCACGAAGAGATCAAGAAACATTGTGCCGTACAGATCGAGCTTTCGAAGGAGCTGGGCAAGGACGTGAAACGGACCTATTGCCACGAGGTGAATGACGAAGAGCTGCGTCAGACCATCATTCGGGAGCTTTACGACAAGGCTTACGCCATCGCCACCAGCGGTACGATGAAGCATGAGCGCGAAGATGCCTTCAATGCGCTGGAGGCCGAGTTCGCCGCCCGTTTCTCGGAAGAGGAGCTGGTCGAGAAGGCACCGCTGATTCACAAATATTTCCACGACGACGTACAGAAGAAGGCCATGCGCAACATGATCCTCGACGAGGGCAAGCGCTTGGACGGCCGCCGCACGGACGAAATCCGTCCCATCTGGTGCGAGGTGGGCTATCTGCCCGCCGCTCACGGTTCGGCGATCTTCACGCGCGGTGAAACGCAGTCGCTGACCACGGTGACCCTCGGTACGAAGATGGACGAAAAGGTCAAGGACGAAGTGCTGGTACAGGGTACCGAGCAGTTCGTGTTGCACTATAATTTCCCGCCTTTCTCGACGGGCGAGGCCAAAGCCGCCCGCGGCCTGAGCCGTCGCGAGATCGGCCATGGCCACCTGGCATGGCGCGCGCTGAAGCCGATGGTTCCGGTCGGAGAGGAGAATCCTTATGCCGTGCGTGTGGTGTCGGATATTCTCGAGTCGAACGGCTCGTCGTCGATGGCGACGGTTTGTGCCGGTACGCTGGCGCTGATGGATGCCGGCGTGAAACTCAAGAAACCCGTTTCGGGTATCGCCATGGGTCTGATTTCGGATTCCGCTACCGGTCGTTGGGCGGTGCTTTCCGACATCCTGGGCGATGAGGACCACCTGGGCGACATGGACTTCAAGGTGACGGGTACCAAGGACGGTATCACGGCTACCCAGATGGATATCAAGGTAGACGGTTTGTCTTACGAGATCCTTGAGAATGCTTTGGCTCAAGCGAAAGAGGGTCGTATGCATATCTTGGGCAAGATATTGGAGGCTCAACCGGAAGCTCGCGAGGATTTGAAACCTCATGCACCTCGTATCGAGACGATGATTATCGGTAAAGAATTCATCGGTGCGGTAATCGGCCCGGGCGGTAAGATCATCCAAGGTATCCAAGAGAAGACGGGAGCTACGGTATCTATCGATGAGGTAGACGGCGTAGGAAAGATCGAGATCTCCGGCACGAATAAGGCTACGATCGACGCGGCTGTCAAGGCGATCAAAGGTATCGTGGCTGTTCCTGAGATCGGAGAGGTTTATGAAGGAAAGATTTCCTCTATCATGCCTTATGGTGCGTTTGTTGAGTTCATGCCGGGCAAGGATGGTTTGCTTCACATTTCCGAGATCGACTGGAAACGTCTGGAGACCGTTGAGCAAGCTGGCTTGAAGGAAGGCGATACGGTTTCTGTCAAGTTGGTTGATATCGATCCGAAGACAGGCAAGTTCAAACTTTCCCGCAAGGTATTGCTTCCGAAACCGGAAGGTTACGAGGAACGTCCACCAAGACCAGAAAGAGGTGAGCGTGGACCTCGTCCAGACCGTGGAGACCGTGGTCCTCGTCAAGATCGTGGTGATCGCGGACCTCGCAGGGAGTACAGAGACTAAGATAAGGTCTTATACATTATATATAATCCCGGGTAGATTAAACGC
>OGMQ01001182.1_pt1 | contig 12499 bp, 5 predicted proteins | sample 1573291 | NCBI WGS metagenome assembly OGMQ01 (sample SAMEA2582008, study PRJEB24529) | metagenome | biome: Human gut stool | place: China | collected 2011
CTCTGAATTCAATATCCAGTTTTTGCTTTTGTGGATTCTCCAGATACATGGTGAATGCATTTCCAATATTGCCGCAAGAGCTCTTCTTCCCATGGATGGCAGAGTATTGCTCTCGGATTGCAGTTTCTTTTGAAAATCCCAGGCATTTCATATTGCCATAGAATGTTTGTTTTTGCTCTTGTATGCCAAATCTTATCTCGGGGATGATTGTTCTTCCCTGATATTTGACTGTTGCCATTATATGTTCCTGCTCCTGATTTATCACTAACTGTATGTTTCTATCCGGAGAGTATAATGATTGCAGGCATTTTGCCAGAAGAGGCATATTACTTGCCAAGAGTAACAATAATGAAATAAATAGTTTTCTGAACATAGCTTTTGGGAGATTAAAGTATTTGAAAATTAATATGTTTTTTGTGTATATATTTAAAACTTTACCGGAATGGTTATCATAAACCATTCTCGGTAAAGTTCAATGCCTATTGAAAACCCTGTTCTATTTTAATTTGTGTTATTCACTCAAATCCTCTCCCCAGAATGTTATTTGCTGGAAGTGGACCGTATGTTTGCCACTGAATGTTTCTGATGTTTTCCACCTTATATATCTTATAGGTGGAGTGTCTTCCGGAAACATGAACAATTCTCCTGCTTTTGCATATTCAATGTCTTCCGTTGTTAATGTCTTGTCAAATACACCCGATGGTTTTATGCTTTCGCAATCCATTAGTTTTATCCATCCGTCCCAACTTCCATCGGCAGGAGGAGTATCAGCTCTTCCATAAAGCTCCCATTTTCTGGGATTGTCTCCTTTCTCGTATAAATAGGCTTCCTGCAAGCGTTGCCAATATCTATAACGATCTGGTTTTGTCAGCATTCCTAAATCAAAAGTGAACCATTGTGGCCATCCTTCTGCATCACCACTGTGGCACATGCTATTTGCTTCCCAATTCGTATTTCCGTTCCATATATTGGACAGAGAAAATCCCCAATAATTCATTTTAGCATCCGTAGGTAATATTACCTCTTTAAAATTGTTTTTATTGAGTTGTATTACAAAATCGTTCGGAGCTTCTTTTTCTGAAGGTGTGGAATAAAATATATCTATGGCATCTTCTACGGGGATGTACTCTGTTTTCCAGGTTATAGTACTTCCCGGGATGCACCCTTTTAGTAAAGTACTATTTTCATTTATTGGTACAGAGACCGTTTGGGGACCTTCATCTGTAATATATGTAACCTCCGTTTTTATTGCACCTTCTTCGTTGAGTGGTCTCCAGGTTATCATAAATCCTTCTTGTTTATATGCTTCAATTTGAGCTATGTTTCTATTCATTAAAGACTGCTCATAGAAATCTCCATATACATATCCCTGAGTCGTTGTAGGTAAAGATCTGTTTCCTGTTGCATCCATGGTTGTAAAGGTAAAATCGTATTGCCCTTCCTGCAAGTTGTCTAGGATGATCGAGAAGATATCCAATTGTTCTTCCCGTTGAACAGAGACTTCTTTTGAACCGTTTGTTCCGTCCGGGGCTTTCCACTCAATCAAACATTGTTTTTGAGTGACTCCATAATATAGAGTTCCATTCAGCTGAATGCGGTTTTTACCGGGATTGGCATAAGGAGAAACCAATTTGCCTACATAAACAGTTTCTCCCTCATCCAGATACCCCTGTATATTATCCAGCATGCCGTCACATGATGCAAATAGTATCGTGACGATAAGAAGGCATATAGTATTCAATATTTTCATTGTTTCTTATGGTTTAAATATTTATTTTATTCAATAACATCTTCTTGTCCGTAGAACGTTACTTCCTGGAAATGTATGAATTGGGCACCGGTAAATGTTTCGAGCCCTTTCCAGCGGATATAACGGACAGCCGGTGTACTCGGTGGAAACTCGAACTCTTCTCCGGCAGCAGCATATGCTTTGTCCTCTGAAGATATTTGGCCGGGAGGTAGTCCGGACGGTTTAAGACTTTCACATTCCATGAGTTTAATCCATCCATCCCAACTTCCATCGGCAGGGGGAGTATCACTTCGTCCATAAAGTTCCCATTTTTTAAGATTCCCATGCTGGTATATATAGTCATCTTGTAATCTCTGCCAATATTTGTAACGGCTCAGCTTTGCTACTACTCCAAGATCGAAAGTGAAACTCTGTGGCCAGCCTTCACTTTCAGAGGAGTGGCACATATCGTTTGCACCGTATGCATAATTACCATTCCAAATTCTACTTATGCTGAATCCCCAGTATGCCATAGATGCATCGTTCGGCAGTAAAACTTCTGCAAATTTACCTTTATCCAACTCTACTTCGTACCAAGGGGTTACAGTGGTATATACTGGTTCTGTTTTGTTTTCCCAAGGATCTCTTATTGTGACTCCAAATTCACGGGGACTATTCTCAAACCCGCGTACCGCAAAAACGATGTCCGGTTTTGATGTATATTCTGTGTGGGTAATATACCATTCGCCTTTTTCATCCTTTGTATATACGTCGATAATCAGATTGTTCTTGTCTTCGTTCTTAATGGAAACTCCGATACCTCCAAATGTGACGTACATGTCCATTGAATCGTATGCTTTTAAATAAGTTGGTCTTCCCGGCGTTACTTTAATAGTAGATGATTCTCCTTCATTCTCCATACGATCGACGGCAGAAAGTGTGATGCTTTTCTCTGAAACATTTCCAAAGCCTTCCAGAGTTATTGTGCTTGAGTAAGCGGATATCCTCTCTTCCATTTCTTTTCCGGAATCAAGTTGATATTTTGCTTTGATGTAAAGTAAGTCTTCATCTGAAGGATTTCTGACTTGTAGAATAACACCACCCGGTATGGGGGTATAATCAACTACTTCAACGATGCCGGGAGCTTTTCCATCATTGCTCCCATAGGGCTTGTTTATAATCTCCTCACTGCAACTGGTCAACAGCAGTATAAGGAGAAGGAGGCCATATTTAGCTTTCATATATTTTGATTTTAAAGTTACCATCCTGGATTTTGGATTAAATTTGTATTAATGATCAAAGATTGCTCCTTGATGGGCCATAAATAATCTCTTTGGTAGAATTTCTGATTGTAGATGTATCTTATCCTGTAGAAATCTTCAGTGGTAGATTCACCTACATTCCATCCTCTGACGGGCTTGTTAAACTCCTTTGACGCTAATTTCCAACGTCGGATATCGTAATAACGCTGTCCCTCCAAAGCAAGTTCCACTTGTCGTTCTCTGCGAATAATTTCTCGCAATCCTGCTTTGGTTGTTGCTTTTTCGGGATTGATTGGCTCTTTATCACTTTTCTTGAGGCCGGAACGTTCACGGATTACTCTCAGACAATCGTATATTTCTTCCGGAATATCACTGTCACCACTAACTGATTCGAGTAGAGCTTCGGCATACATCAAATACAGGTCTGCCAGACGAACGATGGGGAAGGGATATTCGTTGATTACAACATTATTGGAGATGATATTTCCATAATAAATGAGTTTCTTGGCGTAATAGCCTGTAATTGAGTATTGGGTGGTCAGCTTTTGACCCGAAAATTCTCCTTGTTTTCCCTCCACATAATTGCGGGTAGAAGCGTCATCTGGTATGGTCCATCCTTGTCCATACCAAGTGGAGCCATCAAAGCCTAATGCGCCATAGAAGCGTGCTTCTCGCCTTAAATGCAATAAGGGGGCATCAAAGTCCACTTTCATATAATACTTGTCATTTTCTGTTGTCTTTTCAAATGCAGTATAACGGTCATCATACCAACCATTTTCATTCCATTCTTTGTCTTCTTCCATTGGTACTCCTCTACGAGTATAAAACATTTCAGCTATCTCCATGGTGGGAGCATAAATGGATTTGCAGTTATATTGGTTTGTTCCATCGGAGGCTCCTTTGGTTCCGGGATTTAATCTGGGGTGACTTACATTTTGTAAATCTCCCGTGTATTGTGTTCCACATCCCCATACTAACTCGACATTAAAGCGTTCTGTAAGAGCCTGACGTGAATTCATCATATAGGCAATGGAGTCATTTGTAACGGCAAGCTTTCCATCTCTTTTGAAGTCATATAATTGGCGCCTTTGGTCATTTATTGCTGATTCAAGTGCCATTTTGCACGCTTCTGCAGCTCTTGTCCATTTGGATTGATCATAGTTCTGATTGAAGAACGGTTCTTTATCATGATCCAGGAAGTTTGCATAGTCTGTATTCCCGTTAAACAGAGGACTTGCTGCCAATAATAGAACTTTTGCTTTAATGGATAAAGCTGCTGCTTGCGTCAGTCTTCCGTCTTCAATAGCCGATTTCGATATGTACTTAGGCAGATTTGTATAAGAATTGTCGATCAAATCGACTACATAGTTAACTACTTCGTCTCCCTTTGCCCGTTTAATTCTCACTTCTTCCGGTGAGGCTGAAACGGGGAGATTCTTATCAACGATAGGTATCGGACCGTATAATTGGAACAAGTGGTAGTTATAAAAGGCTTTTAAAACTGTTACTTCAGACAACCAGCGTTTTCTTTCCATGATGTCCAAGCCGGCCACTCTGGATTCGTCAGATACATATTCAAGAAAGATATTGCAGTCCCTAATGGCCTTAAACATTGATTTGGCTCCATTGCCGCCATCCCAATAATTTGTTAATGGATCTTGAGTATTTTGTAGCCCGTTAGCTATTCCAAAAGCCCATTCATTATCATTGTACTGGTCTCTCAATGTATAGTACCATATATCATTTCCGGAAGTTAATCCGGGATTATCACGCTGGGCACCGAAAAGAGGTATATATGAATAGCAGGTAGTCAGGTATCGTTCTGCACTTGTCCTGTTATTGAACATCATTTCAAGGTCGGCTACACCATCAGGCACTACATTAAGATAATCAGAACAGCTTGTTATTATCAATAAAAGAACAAGCCTGCTTATATATTTTATTTTCTTCATATTCTCTGTTTTAGAAATTTAATGTTAATCCCATATTATACACTCGTTGAATAGGATATCCTAAACCATTACTGCCCATTTCCGGATCCCACAATTTGAATTTACTGAATGTTAATAAATTTGTTCCACTTACATAAATACGCATTCCTTCGATCCTTATTTTTTTTAGTAATCTGGTTGGGAGAGAATATCCAAGTTCTATTGATTTCAATCTCAAAAATGAACCATCATTCATCCACCAAGTACTGCTTTTGTAATTGTTATCCATTGCTCTATTGGCTAATCGGGGCCAAAAGGCATAGGAATTTCTGTTACCTTCGGACCAATGATTGTCTGCGATAACCTTTAGCATGGCATTTTCGGAACGAACAGCATCATTACCGTCAGTGTCAATGAATGGGGAAATAGCATTCGGATCTATCCAAAATGAAACTCTGCTATTGCCTTGGAAAAACACAGAAAAATCAAAGTTCTTATAACCAGTTGACAATCCAAAGCCAAAAGTAACCTCAGGCGTAGTAGGATAGCCGATAGGTACCATATCAGCCTCGGTTATTTTCCCGTCTTTATTTATATCTTTATATTTGATATCACCCGGCTTCACCGGTCCAAACTGTTGTGGAATACTATTGGCAATATCAGCATCATCAACAAAATAGCCAATAGCCTGTAATCCCCACACTTGTCCTACCGGCTTGCCCGTCTGATACAAATAGTCGTATGCACGGGGTTCTTCCAGCATCTCCTTTATTTTGCTACGGTTATACGAGAATGTACCACCGGCACTAAGTTGGAAATCACCAATTTTCTTAGTATAATCCAAACCGAACTCAACCCCATGGCTATCAACTACACCTGCATTTAGATACGAACTACCCACTCCTAATACAGCCGAGTTCTGTCCGGCAGCACTTACCCAAATATCTGAACGTCTTTCATAAAAGCCGTCTACCGTCAGGGTAAGCCCTTTCAACATGGATATATCCAAACCAAGATTATATTTATAAGCTTTTTCCGTGGTTCCGTTTAAAGATGGTAAACGTCCTTCTGCCCATCCACCGTCACCATTAAAATTATCTTGTATCGGATAACCGTTAGCACCGCCCACAACCGTATTCCAATATCCATTAGACGGTATATTATCAGTATGGATAATACCAAATGATCCACGCAGCTTCATAAAATCAATAAAACTCTGATTCTTCATGAAGCCTTCATTCGAAATAACCCACGCCAATCCAACAGTAGGCGCCACTCCCCAACGACTATCAGGATCCAATCTATTCGAAGCGGAAGTAGTCAATGTGAAATCAGCAAAGTATTTATTGTTATAACCATAATGTGTATACCAGGCAACATTCTGTGTATACAAAGTGGTATTTACTCCATTCTTGTTATCGAACTTATAAGTATAGAGTAACATAGAGTAAAGATCATGCTTTCCAAACTGACGTGCCCAGTCCACATTCATCTGAAAATTGAACGAACGGTGTTGCCAGTCAAGTTTGGCATTATCACCGGTCACGCTTCCTACAGTTCCTCCCTCAAAGTCATTGAACTCTACCGGTTTGCCATTCTCCCATTTAGTTACGGACTGCATACCATATTTGGCACTTTGCCTGTAATCCTCCCAATAGGAAGCAATGTTATCATATCCAATACGAACGGATGCGCCCAAGCCCTTGGTTACAGAGGATAAATCCTGCTGCAAAGCCATATCAGCATATAAAGCACGTGTATGTCCTTTGGTATATCCACGTCCTTGAGCCAAGTAAACCGGATTCATGCCACCGTCCCAAGTAGAATTACCACCCCACAGACCTTTTTCTGTCCGTATAGGGAACGCTGCCGAAGGAACAGTGAAAATTTTACCTATCAGGTTCTCACCAGCTGAAGCCGGACGGCTAAATTCATTCAAAACTCCCATGATATTAGCTTGCATACGAGTCTTAGGGCTTAAATCAATATCAAGGTTAGAACGGAAGTTTGCCTTTGAATATTTATTTTGAGTGGAATACCCCTCATTGGCATTGGCATTTTTAATAAAGCCTTTATCGTTCTGCAAGTTCATCATAGTGAAGTAACGCATCTTAGTAGAACCTCCACGGAAAGTCAATGTCGCAATGTCTGATGCTCCACGGTCGCGAAATACTTCCTCTGCCCAATTTACATTAGGATAAAGATACGGATATTTGCCGCTTTGAAAAGCGTTCAGTTCATTTTGTGAGTAACGGGGAGCTCTGCCATCATTACCTAAAGCTTCGTTCACAGCACTTGCATAAGCATAGGCATCAGCCATTTCCGGAATACGCGTCTGCGTATTGAAAGAATGATCATAAGAAAAATTGATCTCGCGTGTACGATACTTACCACGTTTCGTGACAATATTAACCACACCATTGATACCTCTATATCCATAAAGAGCTACAGCTGCGGCATCACGTAACACAGAAACAGACTCAACCTCCTCCGGAGTAATATAATTCAGTGCATTCCAATTGTTGTCACGCTCCAAACCATCCACCAGCAAAAGAATCCCGTTATTGCTATTCAATGTTTGTAATCCTCGAATTGTCATAGAAGGTATTTGCTCCCATATATTAGCGGTTTTTTGCATCGTTGTCAAGCCAGTCACGTTGCCATAAAGAGTATTACCGACATTCATAGCCGAACGATTGTTTATTTCTTCCGCATATACTGTAGATACAGCTCCCGTAGACTCTGCCCGATTCTGCTTTAACCCCAAGCCATACTCTACATTTTCTGTGGAGAAGTCCATGACAATAGTCATTATCTTATTTTCCGTAACAGCAGCTAACTTAGTAGCATCATTCCAAGTTAAGACTTTTATTTTTTTACCTTTTTCAGCAGCTATTTCAAAGCGTCCATTTCTATCGGTAGCGACCTGCACTTGCGGATTGCTTTCAACAAATACCAGTGCCCCTTCTACAGGATTACCTGCCTTGTCAACCACCTTGCCTATCACATTGCCATCTTGAGCAAAGCCCTTCATGCCTGCACAAGCCAACATTGCCAAAGCTATTATCTTATATTTTTTCATATTATTCTTTCTTTATTAATTGAATGTTTCCTACAGCAATTAATTCCAACCCGGATTTTGCGTCAACCCATATTCTTTATTTACTTCTGATGGTGGGAAAGCAGCCAAATACCACTTCGGACTGAAATTGTTCCACCAAGAACGTGCAATATTCTCCAAAGCAAAGACTTCATATTTGAAATTCGACGGTTTATCAGGGAATTCACCGGCATTCCCGTCCGTTCCACTCCAAGGCTTGTCGCCTCCACCATCGTTACGGTAAATACGTAGACCATGCAAAGGCTTCTTGAACAAATCATCACGTTTATAACGGATCATATCGAAGAAGCGTACATCTTCCAATCCAAGTTCACAAGCTCTTTCACGAAGAATCTCTTCAAGTAGAGCCTCTTTAATGGTCATCAGGTTCTTACTCGGATTACAAGCGTTCAAATCACCCAATCCTACACGAGCCCGTACCTTATTTACATTAGCAATAGCAGCGGAAAAATCTCCCTTTGCTTGCAGACAAGCTTCAGCATATATCAAATAAATTTCCGCCAAACGCAAATAAGGCCATTCCAAATAATTTCCAGCCAAACTTCCTTTACCTTCCTTGAAAAACTTATAACAACGGAAACCTGTAGCCCCCTGACCTGTTTCAAGACGCGAGTCGCTAATATTTTCACGTCCTCCAACCCACATCTCCGCTGCATGGTCACCATAGCGAGCACCATTTACCAACATAGTTTCATAAAGACGAGGGTCGCGATTCGGTTGGTTATAATCATTATTATAGAAGAAAGGTTGCGCACCTTCTTTCAAATAATCATCAGTGAAAGGCTTTCCATCATTCATAGGGAACATCTGCATATATTCCAACGTCGGAGTATATCCGCCAAACGTCACCCATTCACCCCAATAATACCACCAATCCCAGTTGTACTTGCCGATGATACGCGTAGAGATAAGCAATTCCGTATTCGTCTCGCGAATGAAATAAGCTTTATTAAAAGCTGAACGATATGCAGCAGGAGTTGCAGATTCCGGCTGTATCAATGAATAGAAACCACTCTTATTCAATTCCTTAAAGAAATCATCACAAGCTGTCCAACAACGATTCCACCACTCTGCATTATAACCACCAAACCATGCTTGCTTATTATCAATAGCAATCTGCGGATTTTCATTACAATAAGGTTCGTTATCATTAAACAATGGGCTGGCAGCAAACAACAATATTTTACACTTCAACCCCATGGCAGCCGCTTTCGTAAAACGTCCTTGCCAATTTGTATCATCAGCACCCAAATCCCATGGCAACACACCGGAAGCTTCATCCAGCAACCTCACCATAAAGTTCACAGTTTCTTCAGCAGTAGCACGTGGTATTTCATAAACAGCTTCTACTCCATAAGTTTTCTCCACAAGTGGCAGGCCACCATAATGACGGAACAAATCAAAGTAACGAGATGCCACAATCACTTTCGCTTCAGCAGCTAAACGGACTTTTTCGGCATCATCCATATCAGGTACGCGCCCCACATTTTCGACAAACATCCACGCAGCCCGAATTGCTTCCCAACAGTTCTCTTTCTTATAATTGAACCGGGTCTCACTTGTATCATCTTCATCACTGGCTTTATATCCGCCCGAATAATATTTACGATTCACACCATCCCAAGAATTGTGACTGTGCCAACAATCAGACAATGTTTCAAACATACCTGTATTCATCTTACCGTCCACATCATTCCAGTTCGTAGCAAGTCCATAATATAATTTACTATATGTTTTCCACAGGAATGCACGCGCATAATCAGCTTTTCCAAAAATAGTATCCTGATTCATATCACCTGTATCAGGAGCCTTTTCCAAAAAGCTATCACCAAACTTTATCTGATCAACACATGACGAGAAGAGAATTGACATTCCCGCAAATGTTGCTATAAACCATTTAGTCAGTTTTTTCATATTCTTAATTTCTTAGTTATAAATGAAAAGGATTAAAATCCTACTTTCAAACCAATATTAAACACACGAGTCAAAGGATAATTAGGACGGTCGCTCTGACGAGATTCTGGATCTCCCCACTTAAATCCGGTAAAAGTAAGCAAGTTATATCCATTCACATACATCCTGCAATTCGTCAATTTCAATTTCTTCATGAAAGGGAAATCGAAATTATAACCAATCTCCACATTCTTCAAACGCAAATAACTTGCATTCATCAGATACAGATCAGATCCTCTGTAATTATTATCAGAATGCGACTTTGTTATACGGGGAAATTTTGCCGTAAAAGTATCCTCAGAAGAGCGCCAAGTATTTTCATATTGATAGAGTAGCAGACCTTTATTCTGAGTATCACCTAAGGGCTGTCTGAACTCACTCAACATACGATCCACATTCCACGCACCGGTCCATTGCATGGAGAAATCAAATTTTCCCCAAGAAAACCCGGCACTAAGTCCGGCCGTATATTCCGGAACATCGGTGTAACCAAGATCACGGGTTGCATCATTGCCATCCAGTTTGCCATCATTATTCAAATCGACATAGACTGCATCTCCCGGCAATAGCGTTATACCATGGTTAGCAATGGGCTGGCCAAATTCTTCCTGATAACGCGCATCGGCAGTCTCGTCGTAAAATCCCCAGAACTTATACATTGAGCGAGCACCAATACGTCGTCCAGTCTCATACATCCAAGGTTCGTTCTTCTTCACTTCATTCTTATATATAATCTTGTTTTTTGCATACGACATATTGAATGTAGCCCAATAGCGGAATTGATCATTCAGTTGATCATTCCATTTCACTTGCAGCTCATAACCTTTATTCTCCACTTCACCTACATTAACCAATGGAAGCACCATACCTAAAATACTTGGCAAATAATCCGGTCTGGAAAGAATGTCCTTACGTTTTTCAATAAAATAGTCAACAGAGAAACTTAAACGATCATTCAGCACATTAAAATCGATACCATAATTTTGCTTCAAAGAAGTTTCCCATTTTGAATTCGGATTAGACTGACTGGCTTCATAAGCGCCCGGTACCTTATTATTTACATTCTGACCAAAGAAATACCCATCGTTACCGCCGTAACTATATTTACCCGGCAAATATATGAAACGGTCAGAACCATTCTTATCATTACCCACAAGACCTACGGAACCACGTAATTTCAAATAGCCTATAGTCTTTTTCAAAGGAGCAAAAAACGGCTCCTCGCTAATAACCCAACCTAAAGAACCGGCAGGAAAGAATCCATAACGGTTTTCTTTTTTAAAGTTCTCAGATCCATTATAACCTACATTGAACTCGGCCATATAGCGCGTCTTCCAATCATAAGTTACACGACCTACCAAACCGACATATCCAGAGGGGATATAAGTATAAGTTCCACCAGGATAATATCTCTTCGATTGGTTATAAAGTGCAAGCGCCGACACATTGTGATCGCCAAATTTACGATTATAATTAAAAGCCAATTCCATATACCAATCACGTGCTTTTCCAAAGTCTCCGTCACTATAACTCATTTGAGTATCAGATCCTTCTTTTCGGTAAGTAATAGCCCCATCATCATCAACAAGAGGCACATAATATGCAGCCGAAGAGCTACCTTTCTTTGTATTTGAATAAGATGAATTATAAGCTCCCTTCAATTTTAATGAAAGCCCTTTTGTTATAAAATCCAGTTTCTGATTCAAAGCCAAATCGACATTCAGCACATTAGTTGTTCTTGTTCTGAATCCTTTACCATAATAAGATGCCAAACCATCTGTTCCCGGTTTAGGTACAATATCCGGATTAGTTATCACACGTTTTCCATTTATAATACCGGCACCGGCAAAGGGTACCGCCCAATAAAGCTTACGGAACAGCTGATTCTGATCTTCATCAGATTCCGGAGTACGCTTCGTTTCAATACGTCCACCGATATTGACGGACAACAGTGTTGTCTTAGTTACATCAAAGTCAAGATTGGCACGATAGTTATAGCGGTCATAATTGAAATTAAAATCATTAGTAGCACCCAATTGCTTAAACATACCTTTCTGATTAAAGAAACCGGCTGACACGAAATAACGCATATTGCTAGTACCACCTGATATATTCACGTTATGTTGCGATTGGAGCGCAGCCTTATTCATACAATAATCAATCCAATTAATATCAGGGTAAAGTATCGGATTCGTATGATCACGGAATGTAGCAAGTTGTTCCTCTGAGTATATGGGAGAACCTCCATCATTCGTTTGCCACATATTTACATAGTCAGCATATTGATAAGAATTGGCAAACTCCAATTCCTTAGTCCGCACATTCACACCGGCAGAAGTAGAAAAAGAGATTTTAGCTTTTCCCTCCGCACCACGCTTCGTAGTAATCAAAATTACACCATTGGCACCACGCACACCGAAAACCGCCGTAGCCGAAGCATCCTTCAACACTGTAATACTCTCGACTTCATTAGGGTCAATCTGCGACATATCGCGCTCCACTC
>OGMQ01001186.1_pt1 | contig 12459 bp, 10 predicted proteins | sample 1573291 | NCBI WGS metagenome assembly OGMQ01 (sample SAMEA2582008, study PRJEB24529) | metagenome | biome: Human gut stool | place: China | collected 2011
GACTCAAACTTAAATCCCGTATTTCCCATTTACACAAAATATTTTATAGTGCCTATAAATCCCTGTAACCGTAATGGTTATGGGGATTTTTGTTTTAATACTCCACTTTCCCGTTATCTGCTTATGCTTTCCTATGGTTTTTCGTCTTATATCCTTTGTCAGAGACAAACCGTTCAATATTGCTTTGCCACGTGGGTGGTTAAGCCTAGTCACCTACGTGGTTAACATTAACCACCCACGTGGTTAGACTTAACCACGACCGTGACGAAGTAGCTCCGTACTTAAATGACCTACTTAAACAACGAACGCATGAAGATAAAAGCATATACTTATTAGAACTTCATAGCTCCATTAACCGATTCCTCCCCCAATTGCAAATCATCTATTAGTACATCAAACAAATTCTTGTTTAATACCAATACATTAATTATATTTGCAGCAACTTAGAGCAAAAAGAATCATGGAATGGCAGAACACAAAGCCACAGAAAGCTAAATTATCAAATAGATGTATGACCGGGCTTTAAAATGAATTACCCGGATGAGTTTCATTATGAAACTTATGAAATATGCTATGTTATTCCTAACAATGTGCTTTATGGTATAAATAATGATATTTATTTTGTTGATACGCCAATCAGATTAAAAGAGTAATAGTTCTTATCCGATTTGCATGTTCTCAATCCCATCAGGGATTTCTCTTAACAGAACTGATATTAGTAGTTAATCTATAATACAGTTTTTATAATGTATAATAAAAGAATAAACATTTGGAAAAGCGTTTCCATTCTTATACTTATTAAAAAAGATATTTGAGCTTTTAGCTCTTATTCTCACAGTCTGAAAACCGCCAATTTGAAGCACACGAGAATAAGCAGATGAAAGTTTACGCTCTATGGGGCGTGAACTATTCATGCTTATTTGTGTGCAAGGTGCTTGGCGGTTCCTCAGACTGAAAATAGGTTATGAATGGTTCCGCCTTTTTTTATTGCACTATGATACACATCGGAAAACTTATCGAAGAGGAACTTCACCGCCAAGAACGCTCCGTTACCTGGTTCGCCAATAAACTTTATTGCGACCGAACCAATACATATAAAATTTTCAAACGACAAAGTATAGACACCGAATTGCTTTTACGAATTTCTCAAGTCCTACACGTTAACTTTTTTGAATATTATTCGCGAGAATGCCAAAACCGTGAAAAACAATCAACACTTATGTAGTATTCTTGGCTACGGGAATAATAACTACTTCACACAAGAAAGACATACCTTTGCCCCGGAATCATAAATATAGAAATCATGGAAATTATTATCGGACTCATTATTGCTTTCATCCTATTAGCTTTTTTATATGGCATACTATGCCTTATCATTAAAAAATGGCCGGTGTTGATATGGATTGTCGGCATCGGAGGCGGAGTCATTCTTGCTATAATCACTTCCTGGTGGATAGGAGCAATCGGAGGTTTCATCCTAATTGGTTTCTTAGCTGCGGCAGAGGCATCGGGAGGTCATAAATGCGCCCATTGCGGAAGCTATGACACAGATGTTACCAAAAAGGAAGACGGTTTTGAATATTGGCAATGCAACAAATGTCATGGGATAACATACGATTATATAACAAAGTAACCGCCTTCCGCAAATGAGGTTTACACAACTTCAATATTGAAGAAAAAAACAATATTATAAAAAAACATCATAGATTACAGATATTATATATCGAACTATGACAGCTAACATCCTATAAGAACCATGCAAAAGAAAGTCTTCAGATACGAAAAAGAAAAAAGATGCACCTGCACACTTTACATGACGGAATCTTGCAATTTGAATTGTGTCTATTGCTATGAACACATCAAAGGCAAAGCTATTATACCACTAGAGATTGCTCAAGAAGCCATAAAGTCTACCTTCAAACGTGCTGTAAAAGAACAGATAAACTATGTTGAAATATTATTCCATGGCGGAGAACCATTTATGGCATTTCAACATATCAAAGTGATATGCGAATGGCTATGGCAACAAGCATGGCCTACTAAATACATTTGTTATGCAACCACTAACGGCACCCTTATACATGGAGAAATTAAAGACTGGCTCAACGAAAATAAAGAAAAATTCATTGTCGGATTAAGCTTGGACGGAACACGTGAAATGCATAATCGGAACCGTTCTAATTCTTACGATAAGATCGATATAAACTTCTTTAAAGACAATTGGCCTGACCAAGGTGTAAAAATGACTCCCTCTCCCGGCACCTTATCTTCATTGGCAAAAGGAATTATCTATATACATGAATTAGGATTCAAACGCAATAATTGTACTTTTGCCAGTGGTGTAGAGTGGGACAAAGACGAATTTAGACAAAATGTAGATTACAAGAAAATATTACAAGAGCAATTAATGGAAATCGCCCTGTACTATTTGGATCATCCTGATATACAGCCGGTAGAAATGATAAACATGAAATTTATAGCCGTGGCAGCAGGTGTGAATAGCATGGTCGATAAATTATGTGGAGCAGGTACAATCATGCGATGCTGGACACCGGACGGTCAATGTCTCCCCTGCCATTTATTCTATGAAGTAAGTAAAGAAAAAGGAGAAAAGTTAGGGCACATAGATCTGTCTTCTCCTTGCCATCTATCAGATACACGATGCAAAAATTGCATTCTTGAGCCTATATGCCCAACTTGTTACGGTGGAAATTATATAACTTATGGTGATGTAACAAAACGTGATCCATACACGTGTGTAATTACTAAAATACGTGCCTTAGCCAGTTCGTGGATGATAGGTCAAATGTTAGAAAATCCTGAAAAGTTCCGAGCTTTAAGCGAGCTTAGCAATGAAGAGTTGGCGATGACTGCCAAAGGAGTGATATTAACGCAATCCTTCTTGGAAGAAACAGGATTTATGAAAGAACTTCAGAACGGTTAATTGTCCTTCCCTGAAATAGGACAAATCATTTAAATACTTAAATTATGAACTTTAAATTAGCTAATTTGTCGACCATTAATCAAAAATATGGCAAGACAATAGAACAAATGAAGGACGCAACTTGGGAAATATATGCCAATAGTTGCGGATGCTCAGGAGATTGCGGTTCCAACTGGATGCAGTCATAAAACAATGAGCGTGTCAAAAGTCAGACAATTTATCTTCAAGGCTATCAATAATAAGCTTAATAATATTATCCACCTTTTGACACAGCTCTATATACTTAATCAACTTTAAATCTAAAAACAAATGAAAGAGCAAGCAGATCGGGCTAATGATTTCATTGACTTTATAGCCAAAAGTCCAACCAAGTATCACGCTATAAACAATATAAAATCAAAACTACTGAAACACAATTTCATTCCTTTGTCTTTCGACAATAAATGGGAATTGAGCCCAAGTGGAAAATATTTTATAGAGCAAGACAATTCAGCATTAATCGCCTTTTGTATGAGCCCTCACGATTTTAAAGAACAATCTCTGTTCGAGGATGGGATACGATTAGTATGTGCTCATACAGATTCACCGACATTTAAGATAAAACCGGTGGCTCAAATGATAACCACACCGGGTCACTACATGCAATTAAATACTCAAGGGTATGCATGGCCTATCCTGTCAACTTGGTTTGACCGCCCTCTGTCATTAGCGGGAAGAGTTGCCTTAAAAAGCAAGTCTCCTTTTAAACCGACCATACGCCTAATCGACATACAAGACCCTATATTATTGATTCCTAATATAGCTTTTCACCTGACGAAAGGGAAAACAGAAAGCGGCATATCCAAACAAAAAGAAATGTTGCCTATAATGGGAATGGCAAATAGAGAGACAAATGAAAATGAGCTATTCGAACTTATGGCCAAGAAACTGAATATTGATAAAGAGAATATCCTTGACTATGAATTATATCTTTATCCGGTAGACAAAGGACAACTAGTAGGAATAAATGCTGATTTCATAGTCACTCCTCGTCAAGATGACCTGATAATGGTATATGCTGCTTCAGAAGCATTAATAAATTCCCCTGCAAATGATACAACAAAGATGATAGCTTTTTTCGATGCCGAAGAAGAAACCAATTCGACACAAGGAGGAGCCGACACACCTTTCCTCAGAAATACGCTAACAAAAATAGTCAAAAGCATAGGAGGAGATGAAGAAAATCTGATAAGACTGATAAGCCGTTCATTTGCTGTATCATTAGATTCTTCTTTTGCAATGCATCCCAACTACATGGAATGCAGTGACCCGACATGTACTCCTATTATGAATAAAGGAGTAGTTATAAAATACGATGCAAATATGCATTATGCTACAACAGCTTTTTCTTCGGCTGTTTTTCAGGAGATATGCCATAAAAACAATATTCCCTATCAAAAAGCAGCCGCAAACTCTGACTTAAGAACAGGAGGAACAATAAGTGCCTTTATGCAAACGCAAGTAGAAATGAACTGCGTAGAAGTAGGGATTCCCACTTGGGCTGTGCATTCTGCATACGAAAGCTGTGGCACAAAAGATTTCTATAATTTGATTCGCTCACTGATTTCTTTTTGGAATCAGATAAAAGAATAAGGTTAATTGTCCTTCCCTGAAATAGGACAAATCATTTAATTTTTTTGATTATGAATTTCAAATTGACTAACCTGTCAGCCATTAATCAAAAGTATGGCAAGACAATGGAACAGCTGAAAGGCTCGATTTGGGAAGTATGCGCAAACAGTTGCGGATGCTCAGGTGATTGCGGTTCTAACTGGATGCGCAGTTAAACGGTTCCAGCACCAAGCTAATTAAAGGGGGATGTCAAAACCAAAATGGTCTATCACATCATTAATGTTTAGACACCCCCTTAATAAAGTAATCTTTTATAAGTGATTAATAATATGGAAACCGATATACCAATCGGAGCAATTCCCCCCCATTCCACTCTCCATAAAAAAACAGGAAATCTTCCGGGCCAATTAATATGATTTCCCAAATAAATTCTTTATATTTGCAATAATCCTATGGCGATAACCTTAAAACAATATAATCATGAAAAAGATTCTATTACTATTGGTTTTATGCCTCAATATAAGTATTGTTCTCGGGCAGGAGTACAAGGCATGGGAGAAGCATGATATAGAAGGTATTTATATCATGGCAAAATCTAAAGACGAAGCAAAGAATTATAATAATGTGCTCAGAGAAGGAGCCGATTATTATATTCCCACCGAACAAGAAGACCAAGTGTTGTTCATCAGAGTCAGCAAAAGAATCACTCCGAAACTTTATAAACTAAAGGATGGAGAAATGTATATTCTGTTCAGCTTCCCGCCCTTTCTTTTTGATTCTGACGAAGGAATGATGGAAATAAAAGGGAATAAAGGGATATTTTATAAAAAGCCAGCACTGTAGAAACCGATATATGATTTTCAATCATTATCTTTACAGGGTTCAAAAACTCCGTGAATATGAATTTATTAAATAAGTTCATACAAAGGATATGCTCGATATCCCGATATGGTCGCTCTAGTGCGGCCGGCACAAAATGAAGAGGAGAAAGTTAAAAAACGATTCACCGAAATGGCAGTCCTCAGCTTCAGTGTGGCAGCTATGAGTTTCTTAATCGGCTATGCCCTGAAAACAGTTACAAGAATAGAAGCTTAAGTAAGCTGCATCAGTTTACAATCTTTTTCCCATAATTTTCATATATATCTTAAAAAACATAGAATTCCACTGCACTATCCGAATTATTATACTAATTTTGAACAAATTTCTAACCTTAAGAACAAAACTTAATATGCAAAAATTAGCATTCAGTCTATTACTATGCTGCTTTACATTACAAAGCTATGCAAAAGTAGAACCCCTGAAAGGCTTTCATTATGCCTCGGAACAAGCTCCAAAAGGGAATGAATGGGAATCCCCTGAAAATCTGGCGCTGAACAAAGAACAACCTCATGCCTATTTCTTCTCTTTCCAAGATAAGGCAAGTGCCCGGAAAGTATTGCCGGAAAACAGTGCTTACTGGCAATCACTGAATGGAGACTGGAAATTCAATTGGGTTCCAAATCCCGAAGAACGGCCCAAAGACTTTTACAAAACAGAATTTGATGTCTCTGGATGGGATAATATTCCGGTTCCTTCAAGCTGGAATATTTATGGTATCCAAAAAGACGGAACACAAAAGTACGGAACTCCTATTTATGTGAACCAACCGGTTATTTTTCAACACAAAGTAGCTGTGGATGACTGGCGCGGAGGTGTGATGCGTACACCGCCCAGCAATTGGACTACTTTCAAGGCCCGTAATGAAGTAGGCTCTTACCGCCGCGAATTTACGATTCCCGAAGATTGGGACGGAAAAGAAATCTTCATCAACTTTGATGGTGTGGATTCATTCTTCTATCTTTGGATAAACGGCCAATATGTAGGTTTCTCAAAGAACTCACGCAACACTGCCAGTTTCAATATCACCAAATATCTGGTGAAAGGCACTAACGTGGTAGCCGTTGAAGTATACCGCAGTTCGGACGGTTCTTTCCTCGAAGCTCAGGATATGTTCCGTTTACCGGGTATTTATCGCACAGTTGCTTTGCAGGCTGTACCTCAGTTGCATGTACGCGACTTGGTTGTAACTCCCGACTTGGACGCAACTTATACCGACGGTGAACTAAAAATCAATGCAGATATCCGCAACCTCGGAAAGAAAGCTGCCAAAGGCTATTCTATGGTATATTCATTATATGCCAACCAGCTGTATTCCGATGACAATACCGAAGTGAACAATGCCGGCATCTCGACTCCGGTAGCTGTGGTGGAAGCCGGTCAGGAAGTAACAGCCGAAACTACTCTGAAAGTACAGAAGCCCAATAAATGGTCGGCTGAAAAACCATACCTCTATACATTGGTGGGAGAACTGAAAGATAAAAAAGGACGTACACTCGAAACTGTTTCTACTCATATCGGTTTCCGTAAAGTGGAAATCAAAGATACTCCCGCATCGGAAGATGAATTCGGATTGGCCGGACGTTACTATTATGTAAACGGTAAAACAGTAAAACTGAAAGGTGTCAACCGTCATGAAACCAATCCGGGTGTGGGACATGCCATCACCCGCAAAATGATGGAAAACGAAATCATGATGATGAAACGTGCCAATATCAACCATGTACGTAATTCTCACTACCCGGATGATCCGTATTGGTATTATCTGTGTAACAAATACGGTATTTACCTGGAAGATGAAGCCAATATCGAATCACACGAATATTATTACGGAAAGGCATCTTTGTCTCATCCTATCGAATGGAAAAATGCTCATGTGGCACGTGTGATGGAAATGGTTCATGCCAATATCAACAATCCATCCATCGTTATCTGGTCATTAGGAAATGAAGCCGGCCCGGGTCAAAACTTCGTAGCAGCATACGATGCATTGAAAGTTGCCGACAAATCTCGCCCTGTTCAATATGAACGTAACAATGACATTGTAGACATGGGTTCTAACCAGTATCCTTCCATTTCATGGGTACGTGGCGCTGTGAAAGGGGATTATGACATCAAATATCCTTTCCACATCTCGGAATATGCACACTCTATGGGTAATGCTTGCGGTAACTTGATTGATTACTGGGATGCTATCGAATCTACCAACTTCTTCTGCGGTGGTGCCATCTGGGATTGGGTAGACCAGGCTATGTACAATTACACCAAAGATGGCAAACGTTATCTGGCATACGGTGGTGACTTCGGCGATACTCCAAACGACGGACAATTTGTAATGAATGGTATCGTGTTTGCCGACCTGGAACCGAAACCACAATATTTTGAGACCAAGAAAGTATACCAGCATATCGGCGTAAAAGCTATTGATGAAAAGCAAGGCCGCTTCGAAATCTTCAATAAGTACTATTTTAAAGATCTCTCGGAATATGAAATCAGATGGGCTTTGTATGAAAACGGAAAAGAAGCAGAAAACGGTGTTCTAAATACTGAAAATATCGCTCCGCGTACCCGCCTTCAGGTTACAATACCTTACAGATATAATAATCTGAAAGCAAATGCCGAATACTTTGTGAAGGTCCAGTTTGTATTGAGAAACAATATGCCATGGGCTGAAAAGGGTTATGTTATGGCTGAAGAACAGCTTCCCGTTAAAACTGCCACAGGTATAGCTCCTATCAATGAAGTAACGGACGGAAACGGAAAGCCTGTAATGGCAAAACAGTCAGATCCGCGTTTCTCTACCATCAAGGGTGAAAACTTTGAAGCTAAGTTTGACAACGAAACCGGAACTATTTACAGTTTGAACTACGGTGGTGAAACCATTATCGCTGACGGAAACGGTCCGAAACTTGATGCTATGCGTGCTTTCACCAACAATGACAACTGGTTCTATGCCAACTGGTTTGAATGTGGTTTGCACAATTTGAAACATCAAGTCACAGCTTCTAAAGTTATCAATAGAAAAGACGGTGCTATTGTATTGTTCTACACTGTGGAATCTCAGGCTCCTAATGGCGCCAAGATTCTTGGCGGAACTTCAAGCGGCAAAAACAGTATCAAAGAATTGACCGAAAAACCGTTTGGTGAAGACGACTTCAAATTCACTACCAATCAGGTATGGACAGTTTACCGCGACGGTTCTATTGAATTGCAGGCAAGCATCACTTCCAATCGTCCCAGTCTGGTATTACCACGTTTGGGATATGTAATGAAAGTGCCTCAACGCTATGAAAATTATACATACTATGGTCGTGGTCCGATTGGAAACTATCCTGACCGCAAAGTGGGACAGTTTATCGAAATACACAAATCTACTGTTGCCGACCAATTTGTCAACTTCCCGAAACCTCAGGATATGGGCAATCACGAAGATGTACGCTGGTGTGCACTGACTGACAAAGCCGGCAAGGGAGCCATCTTTATTGCCACAAACCGTTTGTCGACTTCTGCTTTGCAGTATTCAGCACTCGACATGATATTGGCAGGACATCCTTATCAGTTGCCGAAAGCCGGCGATACTTATCTGCATCTCGACCTCGCCGTGACCGGTTTGGGTGGTAACAGTTGCGGACAGGGTGGCCCGTTGATGCATGACCGCGTATTTGCCGGACAAAATAATATCGGTTTCATCATTCGACCCGCTGCACAGGATTTATCGGCTGCTGCACAAGTAGCTCCTGCCGGTGATATTCCTTTGACCATCACTCGCGGTCGCACAGGTATGGTAGAGCTTTCTTCCATCGACAAAGATGCTGCTATCCTTTATACTATCAACAAAGGAAAGAAGGCTAAGCAGTATACCGAACCGATTTCAATGCGTGACGGAGGTACAGTTACAGCTTGGTTTGCCAATAATCCTTCTATCAAGACTACCACAACCTTCAAGAAATTGGAAACCATCCAGACTGAAGTAATCTACGCCAGCAGTGAAGAAGTGGGCGATGGAGATGCCAAGAATCTGGTGGACGGTGACCCTGCTACATATTGGCACAGTATGTACTCTGTAACCGTAGCCAAATATCCTCATTGGGTAGACCTTGATGCCGGTGAAGTAAAAACAATCAAAGGATTTACTTACATGCCTCGTCAGGACAGCTATAACGGTAATGTCAAAGAATACACTATCCACGTAAGCATGGATGGCAAGAATTGGGGTGAACCGGTTCAGAAAGGAACGTTCGCCGGCAACAGAGATGAAAAGAAAGTCATCTTCAGCCAACCAGTAAAAGGACGCTATATCCGGTTTACCGCTTTGAGCGAACAGTATGGACAAGATTATGCATCGGGTGCTGAACTTACTATTCTAGCCGAATAACAAATTACGTTCCGATTAATAAAGAAAGAGATGTGTCAAAATGAAAAATTGTTTCAGTTTTGACACATCTCTCTTTTTTGATTAACTTCCATATCTATTCTACGTAAACGAATTGGTACAGTTCAACCGATTATCTACATTTGCAGGTACCCACTTAAACAGATAAAGATGAAAACACACCTTATTATAGTATGGATTACCGCTTTCGGAATGATTGCCTGCAATTCCCGCCCTCAGACTGATGCCGAGGAAGAGGCCATCAAAGAAGATACCATAGCGATACTGGACTTTGCCTCAGCAATCAGCAAAGAAGTTCCAGATACGTTCACATGGAACAGTGTGGCAAAGAAGGTTACTTATATCCCCCTCTCCTCCTCCCATCTTATGGACGGACACCCCGCGATAAACTATCTTGGTGACGATATGTGCATCCTTTCGGAAGGGAAGGAACAATGGATACATCGTGTAGATTTCAAAGGCAGCTTTTTAAGCAGTTTCCGACACGTCGGGAACGGTCCCGGAGAATATGTTTACCTATCTTCCGTGGTCTATCACCCGAAAGACTCCACTATTCGCGTTTTTGATAACGGAAGCCATAAATACATTATATATAGTAAGGAAGGAAAACTGTTCCGTGAGATTAATTTGGTCGACTCCGAGTTGAACTACCTGCTGCATGCGGAAGGAGACACTTACTTTTGTAGTGGCAGCTTCAGCAATGGGAAATCGGAAATCATCGTATCGGACACGGCACTGCGAGTGAAGTCTTCCATTCTGCCCTTTGACCCAACTGACGATTACGTCACACGGGGAGGCATCATGCTGACAACAAGCGTACAGCGGTGTGGCCCCAAACTTTGCCTGTTCAATCATATTTATAGCGACAGTGTTTTCCTGCTGACTCCTGACGGGCTGAAACCGGAATTTATTCTGCGCAAAGGCAAGTATGCACCGTCTCTGGACGACGTAAAGCAGTTTATGAAGTGGAATAAAAATGATTCTTTCGCCAAAGGCTTCTCCATCAAGACTTTTCCCGGATATTACCTCGTGCAGTACTCGTACAAAGACAAGTTTTTCGGCGAGATATGGAGCAAAGAGACCAACCAGATTGTTTCAAGAACTGTCCTGACCCGACCCGATATGTTTTCATCATACAGGGGAATCCCCTATCGTTTCCCTTCGGGCACAACCATCAAACTATTGCCGGCCTATATCAATGGAAACAAAATAGCTTTCTTTATTCCGGCAGACGAAGCGGCAGGCGAAATTCCGGGCGTCAAGATAAGCGAGGATGATAATCCGATAGTGATGATATTGGAACTATAATGATTCGCTTTCCATCGGCTTAACGTGAGGACGCATCATTGATGGCTGCCTCCAACTCATCATAACCGGCCAAAGGATTGTCGGTAAAGACACTTCGGATGGTCAATTCCGCATCAACCACATAGATACGCGGTATGCCCGACTTGGCAAAGAGATGGTAAACCGTCCGGTCTTCCTGAGCGGCATAAGGAAACGTGAAATGCTGCTCCTGCCAATAACCGGCAACAGACGCGGCATCTTCCGCCCGGCTGATGGCTATCAAAGGCATGTGTGGATGATGCTCATAGATTTGTTGTATCACGGGAAGTTCCCGGCGGCAATCTTTGCAACCGGTGTTAAAGAACACGATGAAGGAAACCTTCCCCCTCAAACTTTCATGGGTCACTACCCTTCCGTCATTCATGGTGACACTGAACGCAGGCAACTTGTCTCCTGCAACCAACTCTATACTTCCTGTATCGGAATCATCACCGTCCGAAATACAAGAAACCATCGCCATACAACTGCACAACGCTATAAAGAATACACTATTTATCAACTTTTTCATCGATTTTCTTTTATGCAAAGATAAAAGGTTTTTCATGAAATCACTACTTTTGCATCATGAAACAAGAATTGAAAGAAAATACAGGACTCCCCTCTTCTCTATTATGGATACTTGCCATCATTGCCGGTATCTCCGTTGCCAATTTATATTATAACCAGCCTTTACTGAATCTCATCAGTCATGATTTGAAAGTGTCCGAATTCTCTGCCAACCTGATTGCCATGACTACCCAAATAGGTTATGCACTCGGATTATTATTCATCATACCATTAGGCGATTTATATAAAAGAAAAACAATTATTCTCATCAATTTCTCGATACTGGTCGTGTCATTACTCACCATTGCCACAGCCCCGAATATCTATATCATTTTGCTTGCTTCACTACTGACCGGTATATGCTCTGTGATGCCTCAGATTTTTGTTCCCATTGCCGCACAATTTATAATCCGCAAATCGAAATGTTCGCGCGTTTCAAAACGAAAAGTTCATTTCACAAAACGAAGCGTATAATTTAAAGCATTCTTTATTCCATTTGAACTGGTCAATTCTAAGCTAAAAATAACAGAAAAATAACTTGCAAATATCAACAAAAATCACTATCTTTACATAGTTAAATTGAGGTCGTTTACCCTCAAATCAGTTCAGTTTTGTATTCCCCTACCCTATCAATATTCTAAAAAAATTCGGCCGGCTTCGCCGGTATTTGAATAACATTTAAACGGGATTCGGAAACCATCCGAATCCCGTTCTTTCGTTTTAGTCGCTTCGCTCCACGCTT
>OGMQ01001191.1_pt1 | contig 12395 bp, 10 predicted proteins | sample 1573291 | NCBI WGS metagenome assembly OGMQ01 (sample SAMEA2582008, study PRJEB24529) | metagenome | biome: Human gut stool | place: China | collected 2011
TAGACTGGGGAGTAAATGCAGGTGGTCATATCATCAGCGCTGTGCTGATTTTCATAGTAGGACGTTTCCTGATATCTTTCCTTAATAAAATGGTGGCCCGGTTGTTGGCTAAGCGGCATGTGGATGCCAGTATCCAGAGTTTTGTAAAGAGTTTGGTGAACATCTTGCTGACTATCTTATTGATTATTGCCGTTATCGGTAAATTAGGAGTAGAAACAACTTCATTTGCTGCCTTGCTGGCATCCGCCGGTGTGGCTATCGGTATGGCATTGTCCGGTAACTTGCAGAACTTTGCAGGTGGTCTGATTGTATTGCTGCTCCGTCCTTATAAAGTAGGTGACTTGATTGAAAGCCAAGGCATCACGGGTACGGTTCGTGAGATCCAGATTTTCCATACGATTCTGACTACCGGTGATAATAAGATTATTTATATCCCGAATGGTGCGTTGAGCAGTGGTACTGTGACTAATTACAGTCGTGAAGCTACCCGTCGTGTAGAATGGATAATCGGTGTGGAGTATGGCGAAAATTTTGATAAGGTGGAAGAAACTACCCGTCGTATCATTGCTGAAGACAAGCGGATTCTTAGTGATCCGGCTCCTTTTGTAGCCCTTCATGCACTGGATGCCAGTAGCGTGAATGTGATTATCCGTGCCTGGGTGAAGAGTGAGGACTATTGGGGAGTTTATTTCGATATGAACAAGACCATCTACTCTGTATTCAATAAGGAGGGTATAGGTTTCCCTTTCCCACAACTGACGGTACATCAGGCGAAGGACTGATAGTGGTCTGGAACTGATTACTGTAAAAAATAGGGAGCATAACAGGTTGTTGTTATGCCCCCTTATTCTTTATAGTTAATTACTCGTGATAGTTTTTATTGTAAATCACATTTCATATACTCCGAGTTCTTCCTCTATGGCTTCGCATTCATCTTTCTCTATATGCAGTAAGCGATTGATTTCCTTTCGCTTTTCGAGATCAGTGAAATAACTTTCTACTACGGTATACAGGTCGAATCCTTTGGTGGAACCTGCTGCCATGTCTAATGACTCTACCATTTTCTCTACTTCCCTGTGAATGCGTTCCTTGTTGATGAAATGCAACTCATTACTATGAATCAGATACTTTTCCATGATCGTTGGTCTTTAAAGTTCTATGGATATAACGTCTGTCGTGAACGGTTAGTTCATACAAAGGATGATAATTCATTCCGATACTGTGAAATTTCCTGATACATCTTCTTTGCTTTTATCGGGGGCAATAGAATATTTTCGCTGTAAAATGGTGTAAGCAATAAGTGTTCTCTTTCATAAATTAAAAGTAGATTTTATAACTGATATTCGGAATCATACCCGATCCGTCTTCTTTCTCTATCTTATGGGTCTTTTCGTTGTACTGGTAAAAGTGCATACCTGTGCGCATACCTACATTTAGCATTTTAATGGAAAACTCATGAGATATTTTCCTTTTGTTGATTCTATAACTGAAAGAAATATCACCATTGAGAGAAGGATCAAATTTCTTGCTGTAAGCTCTGGTTTCATCAAATTTGATATCATGTTCTATCAGGCTTTTCTCTTCGTCTACAGGAGTGTAGCGGTCGCCACCTTGGAAGAAGATACGTCCGTTAAGGCTTAGTACATTTTGTTTATTGCGTCCCACCATCCATTCTTTTCCGGCAAGTACGTTTAGGAGGTAGTTTTTGTCCAACCGTGTGTTGCGCCAGATATGGTCCCCGGCTTTGTATCTCGATTTAAAAAGAGAAGCCGTTATCATATAGTAGAAACCATTTTTCATGTATTGTTCTAATGTGATGTCTATACCGTAGTTCACTCCGGAACCTCTATTCTTTAATATTCTTTCCAGGTAGAAGCTCTGATGGTTGATGATAGAAAAGGAAGAATTCTCTTCAACGGGAATACGGAATAAATATTGATAATAGGGTTCCACTTTTAAGTGCATATATGAGTTGATATTCCAGTCGTATGTAAGCCCAAAGTGATGAGCCTTTGAAAAATCCAGGTATCTGTTGGATTCGGTTTTTCCGTTGGCTTCCTGTTCCACAAAGTAGTAATCAAGCTTTTCCCTGCGACTGTGCAGACCGTATGCCAGTGCCAAGGCGTGTTTCGGATTAAAGCTCCATTTAAGGGCTGCTCTGGGTTCTACGGTCCAGTTCTTATTTAGAGTGAAGTATTGCGCAGTGATGCCCAGACTGGTGGTAAAATGATTACTTAGGTTGATGACAGAACTGCTGTATGCCGAGAGTACACAACTTTCTCCGTTCCCTTTTGAAATCTGTTCCATAGGTATATCTAAACCAAAATTAGGACTGATTTTGTAATCCAGATCGTATTTAAGTCCTGTGATTGTGATACCTGTCCGGTTGATGTGGTTGGAGTTGAACTTCTTGTTCAGATAAGAATTGAAAACGATATCCCATTTGGAATTCCGGATATCTCCTACATGGACCAGTTTGTCATCTTCTGTCATCTGATCAGCTCTCGTGCGATCTTTCGAGTAAGTGGCGGCTAATGAAGAACGGATATAAGTATCCGCATTGATAAGATACTTGTGAGTAATTCCTCCTGCTGCTTTATCAAATGTTGTATTTCCGGATTGCCGGTCACTTTGTGTTTCCCATTCATCACGGTCGAGAATCTCCGGTTTATAGCGGTCAATCAGTCCGATCCCCCAGATAGAGAAAGTTCCGGCCTTCCGGGTAGGAAAATTCAGCTTAAATGATAAGTCCTGATATTTGAGGTTCATGTCATTTCCTGTGGCTAAGGAAGTAGTAGAGAAGCGGTAATTAAGGATATAGGAACTTCCATTCTTCCTGCTTATCGGGCCTTCCGATGCCAGGTCAATACCCAGAATACCCAACTGAAATGTATGTTCGTACTTCTGATTGTTACCATTTCGTATTTGCATGTCGAAGATACCTGATAATGCGTTGCTGTATTCGGCAGGGAACGCACCGTTGTAGAAATCGGAGTTACCGATCACTTGTGTACTCAGGGCCGAAAGAAAACCTCCACCCAGTCCGGTAAGGTCAGCGAAGTGAGTAGGATTAGGAATTTCTACACCTTCCAGTCTCCATTGGGTAAACTGGGGTGAATTTCCTCTGATAGCTACAGCATTGGTTCCTACATCTCCTGCCACACCTGCAAATGCAGAACTCAGGCGTGCCGGATCATCAAAACCATTGGCAAACCTGCCTGCCTCTTCCATACTGATCATATGTCCGCCGGTAATGGCCATTGCATTCAGGGGCTTATCTTTCTTTATCTCAGGTTGTATGACGACTTCCGCCAACGAGTGAATGTTTTCATCCAGAGTGATTTCCATATATACTTCCTTGGAAGAGGTTACAGGTATTTCATTGAAAATATTGGCATTATATCCTACATAGGAGGTTTGTATATTGCATCGTCCCACAGGAACATGGTCTATCCGAAATCTTCCCAGACTATCTGTTGTACTGCCCAAAGAACCGCTATTCATAATTCTTACAGTAGCAAACTCTATGGGGGCATTGGTTTTGGAATCCAGTACAATTCCTCTGACTGTTTGGGTAGGTTTCTCTGTTTTTTCCTTGGTGGATTTCTGTTGTTCGTTGTCGGATGGAGTGATAATGATATGGTAGCCTGTTATTTTGTACGAATACCGGGTTTCTTTCAGGATTTGTGATAATGCCTCGTCAATACTCTGGTTTTCTAATGACAGTGATATTTTCTTCTTTACATCTACGGTCGACAACTCATAGGCTATGCTGTATCCGGTTTGTAGTTCTATCTCGGCAAAAGCTTCTTTCAGTGATATGTTTTTATTTTGTATGGTGATTTGCTTTTTGTCATTCTGTGCTGTGGCATTAAATGATAGAAAGGCAAAAAATAAAAAAAGGAGTATCTTATCTGTTTCTTTATTAATGGTTATTCGATTCATTGTTGTATGTTTTTATAAGATAAGCTGCATTTCGGCATAACTTTTTCATGCAAGCATGAAAGTTCTGCACTCAATTTGCATTATCTTTGTATAGTTAATACTTTGTTTTACTTTACGGTTTGATGGAGCATTAGCATTTCAGAACCGGGTTGAGGGTCTCAAGCTGCAATCCGGTTCTTTTTCTTCATAGGCAGTTTCTTTTTATTGTTTTTTGATTAGTTCTACTTTGTCTCTCTGTATCTGATAACTGAAGCCGATCATCTCACTCAATACAGGCAGAACTTCTTCCAGATTTTCATTTTTCAGGAATCGGACGGTATATCGTTTGGAGGTGGGAACGTTCATTGTATGATTGATAGTTACATTATAACGTCTCTCTAATGTTTGCAGGATTTCGGTGAAAGGCGCATCGGTAAATATCAGTTTTCCCGTGATCCAGCCATCTGCATCGGTTGGAGAAACTTCGGTAATGTTGACGGCGGATGTTTTTTTATCGTATGTCAACTGTTCATTAGGCTTTAGTATCCGTGGGTCTTGGGTGGGAGGGATAACTTCAACTTTACCACTTGTCAGGGTAGTGGTTACCAGTTTGTCATCAGCGTAAGCCTTTACGTTGAATTTAGTTCCTAATACTTTAACTGAGAGTTGGGAGGTTTCTACAATAAACGGTTTACTTGTGTTTTTCCGAATAGAAAAATAAGCTTCGCCATCAAGGTGTACAAGGCGTTGCACTTTCGAGAACTCTTTCGGATATTTGACTACAGTTCCCGCATTCAGCCATATTTCAGAACTGTCCGGTAATAAGAAGTGTTTCTTGTCACCGTATGCAACTGATATTTCAATCCATTTATTTTGTGTGGAGGTATAATATAAATAGCCTCCTGCCATCATAAATAGTGGAATCAGAACGGCTGCAATACGTGTCAATTTTTGATAGAAAGGTCGGTGAACGATTTCTTTATAGCCAATTCTTTGATTTACTCTGTCTAGTACAAGTTCAGTGTCCGGATCGGTTTTTGCTTCCAGTTCATTCCAATATTCCAGTGAGGCTTTTTCTTTTTCCTCAATATCTTTATCTTTAATAATCCATTTCTGAACCCTTTCTTCTGTATCGGAAGAGAAACGTCCGGATAAGTATTTCCTAAGAATTCGAGTGATCATATTCTTGTTCATCTGGCTGTATTTTATAATATATACAGCTAACAGATGAAAAGCTCAGTAAGAAAATCGAGTTTTTTTATTTTAAGGAAGTAGGCTTTCTCTAATAACCGAGAAAAGGAACAAATAATCTGCACCTTACTAACTCCATATCTCCTCCATACCAACTCCACTATTTTGTTCCCCGTATAGGAGTGGAGCAAGTGCGGGCTTGATATGGATATGGAGAGCTTTTGACCAAAATGAGTTATCGGATTAATTCGTTTCCTAACTCTATTGTGCAGGATGCTTATACCAATCTTTATTAGTTTTTCCCTCAGACTTTACCCAATCGTTGAATTGGGGATAAGCTAAGTCGATTCTTACACTTTCATCGGGTGTAGGGAAATCCTTAATACTTGCCAAATTCAGGGCAAAGGGAAATTTAAGCCTGTTCATTACGTAGTAGAGGCCTTCATCAGTGCGTGAAGCATCGCTTCCTGTACCGAATAGACCGAAATCAGCCTTGTCTGTCGGAGGATATTTCACTAAATGTACTTCTCTTCCTCTGCCTTTGTCCGATTCTACAAAGATAAATGGATTATATGGAGGTACGACATTTGCTTCCACAAGATCGTTCAATTCAAAGCTTATTGTGATTGTTTTTTCAAGTACACCTTTGATGTTATCGAATAATAAGAAAGTAGGATGACTTTGTCCAGGCTCCTGATTAGCTCCCTGCATATATTGGGATTGTTCGGCTCCGTCTATTGTTATATTACTTACATCGCCGGATGAGACACTACTCAATTGGAAGCCAAATCCTGATTGGAGTGTGCCACCATTATGACGTGGAATGAATTGATTTTCTATCTTATATACTCTATTGTTACTCGTGTTTTTATACACTTTGCATGAATAGTCTATCATCACATCATTCATATCATAGTCACCCATTGATGGCCATAAGTCTTCAAAGGTTAGTGTACCATAGTATGTAGTGAAGTTCTCCGTGTTACTCGGTGGATTTCCTACATCCGGTATTGTAGGTGTATTGCTTTCGTCTATTGCTCCCTTCTCTTCTATTTGCAGATAGAAAGTGGCATCATTGTAACGAAGGTCGGTATTATCTTCGAATCCGATAGCTACAAGTTGGTCGGAGTTGGGATCCCTTAATGAAACGCTCCGTTGTTTTCCATCTGAATTTAGATGCGAAAGGGAGAATCTGTTATATTTTTCATCGACTTTGGGCTTGACATTTCCTGCCTCGAATCCCATTCCCTGCAACCACCATCCGATGGTTACTCCTGCGGGAAATTCATCATGGAATTTTTCTCCGTCCCAATACTTCAATAGTACTCTGTCACCACTAACTAATGCTCCTGTTTCACCCTTGTGAGCAATAGAGGTGGCACTGGGGAATGCAATGATTCTCTGCACTTCCGATACACTTTGGGGTTCCTGTCCGGTAGGGTAACTAAAGTAGCCGACACTATTGTACCAACCAGCGGAACTATTGATGAAACATAAATAAACTTTTGTAGCTTTTATGATTTTTATCTCAGAGCTAACGCCAGGAGCGAAGAATGCTTTTCCATAATCCCTTTGCTCCATAGCAGTTCCATTGTATTTGACGAATATCTCATTTATATTATACAATGTTTTTGCATCAGGTAGTACTCTGCCGGGTGTTAGATAAGTAGGAGTTCCGAGGGTACTCCAGTCACCCAAGGTTAGCCAGTCGTCAGGATATTGATGATTGTTAGGTGTTAAGGCTCGGGTAGTTGCTTTTGCAATATACTTCTCCTGATTGTACATGATAGAGTTATCAGTAACTTCTAACTGAATAGGAGAGAGCGTTCCGGCATACTCTGAGTATAGCCAGACCTCTGACAAAGCAGATTGAATTTGTATCTCTCCGGAAAATTTACCATCCTTATCTGTGGCGGCACGATAAATGGGAGAGATGTCTTTTTTGACAAGTTCCCCGTTTTCATTTTCTATTATCGGATTTTCGTCGTAGAGGTCGAATAAGACAACATAGTCTTTTCCTTTGAATCCATAGTCCACAGACAGGTTTATCTTCTGGTTTAAGTCAAAATCGAAGAACTGGTCTGCCGGAATTTTAACATACACATCATTTTTTTCTAAACAACTTGTCGCTAGTAATAGTGTCGAAGTTATGCAAGTAGCAATAAATAAAAATCTTTTCCCCATAAGATTATGAATATAATAATCTGCAATTATACGAAGAAAAATGATTCTTTGTTATTTTAGGTGAATATATTTTTTCTTTTACTTCTTTTTTAGGGGGTTGGAGCGAAAAAAGAGTGTATTATAACAGTGATAAGAAGAAGCATGAAATTGTTTTCCGTATTTCTTTCAAGGCGAGACTTAACTGGCTTTCTACATTTCTCTTGGTAGTATTCAGTTGTGTTGCTATCTCTTCATTGCTTAAGCCTTCGTTACGACTTAAAATATATATCTTCTTCCTTTGTTCCGGCATTTTTTCTACTGTGTCGTCTATCAGTAGTCCGAGTTCTTTGGCTATCAGGTCTTCTTCCGAAGTGGAACTGCATTCTTGCTTTTGGATATTATTTAGATAGGTATCTTCTACATATTTATGTTTCAGGAAGTTGATAGCAGAGTTTCTTGCTACTGTATGTAAGAAAGAATCAAATGATTTTGAAATATCAATAGAATGACGGTTTATCCAAAGATTCACAAATAAATCTTCTGTAAGCTCCTCGGCATCTGGACCCGACTTGATGTAGCCATATATAAAAGCTTTCGTCTTACCGTAATAAGTGATAAAAACTTCTTCGAAAGCCTTGTGGCTACCTTGCTGCAAAGCTTTCAGAGTTTTGGTATCAATCTCATTGCTCATTTATAGTCCAGTTTTATTTTTTGACGGGAGCAAAAGAAGTGATTATTTGTTTTATGCAGTTATTCTTTTGGATTAATTAACCATGTCTATTTTATTTTCTATTTTTCTTTCTTGGGTACGATCATTCCTGCAATGTTTTCATATAATTCCTATTTTAAAAACTTTTTCAGTGGACAATCTGTAGTTTTTAATCCTTCTGCAATGCTTCGGGCATTCATTTGTGCTCCTTTCAAAGAAGTGTGTGTATGATCCGTATTATAATAAACTGCAGTTTTCTCAGGTCCTGCTTTTTGGAGTTTATCAGCAGATAGTTTATTCAGGTCTATAAAGTAAGCACCGATTGCTTCTGCCGCTTCACGTGTCCCCTTGCCATAACTCTCGGTATTGCGCTCTATTTGTCCGTCTGTCCATTTATTGCGGGGTGTATGGCTGACAACAATGGGAATCGCCCCCTTTTCCTGGGCATCCATAATAAATTTGCGGAGGTACCAGCCAAAGGTATAGACTACTTGGTATTTTCCAGTCTTCTCCATTAGGAAGACTTTACTTTCGTTTCCTGAGCCATGTAACTCACCGCGGGCTTTTCCTGTGTTGATATCTCCTCCGTCATTGTGTCCGAACTGGATTAATACGAAATCTCCCGGTTTAAGTGCATTATAAACCTTGTCCCAACGTCCTTCGTCCAAGAAAGTACGGGCGCTACGTCCTGCCATAGCACAATTCTCTACCGATATTTTTTTCGGATTACAGAGCTCGGCTCTTACGCTTTCTCAGCCCCACATACCATTTTTATCATCGTCTTTGTTTTTGACTGTACTGTCGCCAATGGTGAATACTACCGGACATCCTTCTTTTCGGCTGGAACCAGTGATCGTATCTTGTTCAATTGGTTTCAGATAGTTAGCCAGTTCCAGACCTGCGTATTCCCGAATACCTTCGGCAGCAGATTCAGCATTTACTTTTGCTCCGAAAGCACTGGTGTGAATGCGGTCTAAATAGAACATATATTTAACTTTCTCCTTGCCGAATTTCTCGAATTTACGGGCGGTGATATCATTCAGATCAATGAATGGAATCTTTTGTTCTTCGGCTATTTGCTTGGCCCATAGACCAAAAGTGTGATTGACGCGTGTGATAATCGTACTATCCTTGTCTTCCCAAGCATTGCGGGGAGTCAGGGAGAATAGGATAGGATGGGCGCCTTTTGCTTTTACATCCTGGACGAAACGGCGCATATATTCTCCGTAAGAGTATACAGTTTCCTGTACTCCGGTTTCCTGAATAGTGACATTTAGGCTGTCTTTACCGATACCTGGTATGGAGGCACGTGCACGACCGCTATCATAAGGGCCGTTGTCGTTATGTCCCAGTTCAATAATAACCCAATCTTCTGCCCGGACGCCTTTAATAACATCCTGCCAGAGACGGTTATAAAAGGTACGACTGCTTGTTCCCCCCAGTGCATGATTTTCTACAGTGATTTTATTTGAATCGAAATGATCGCCGGCATAATATCCCCATCCCCATTGTCCATTGTTACCATTCCCTAAGGTTCCGGTACGCATAGTAGAGTTACCCACTAAAAATAAAACGGGATTATCTCCTTTTCTACTTGATCCTGCTACAGGTCTTGCTGTGTGGGCTTTATTTAAACTATCCAGTGTGTTGTCAATAACTTGGTTGACGTCTTTCATGGGTGCAGTAACCTTGTTCTGAGCTTGTGCAGACAATCCAAAGGCAAATGTCATACCTACTATCAAATAGCTGTAAAATGTGTGTTTATCCATTTTTCTATAACCTTAAATTCTTTGTTTGTGCAAAAGTAGGCGAAATATAGGTTTCTGTAAATGGAATATTATTCAGAATTACTGTCTTTTTGTACACTCAAGTGGGATTCTTTTAAAATAGAATCTCCAGTTTTATTGAAATTGAGTTGTGACGGAGCTTTTCTTGGAATCGATTGTCGGGTTGAAGAAATATCCACCATTTACATCTTTTTCAGGAGCAAATGAATATCCCATACTACATTGCAGGTAAGGCACCCATCGTTTCGCTGCCGCGAGCTGGTACCCGATATCTGCAAAGACCGGTATCAATGCTTTTTCATAAAAAATCAAACATTAAAGTGTTTTGCAATGTTATATTAATAAACTTCAATCGGCATGCTTACTACTTTCTTAAATACATTAGCTACAATAATCAGTGTGACAAGTCTTCTAATTGTCACCTATGGAGCATTAATCGGAATAATATCTTTTCTGATCAATGAGTTCAAAAGGTTCACGGGCAAGTATTCGACTACTAATATCCGAAAACTACGGGCAACTTTCGGAACTTATTTGTTGCTCGGACTTGAATTTTTAATTGCATCAGATATTTTAAAAACAGTATTGGAGCCAACTTTGAATGAACTGGCTATTTTAGGTGGTATAGTTGTTCTGAGAACTATTTTATCCGTTTTCCTGAATAGAGAAATCAAGGATCTGGAGGCTGAAAGCGAAAAAGATCAATGATGCTGTAGAAAGTGAAATTCTTTGTGTTAATTGTTAACATAAAGAATTTAAATAGTTAACAACTTCCTTCATTCTATTAAACCATGTTATAAATGTCTCCGTTTAGTCTTAGAAATTTGGAGATATCCTGAAAGTCCGTATCTTTGCAATGTGTTTTTCATAGTATTAGATTTAAGGTTAACAAAAGATTGGCTGTCTGGGATAGATAGCCTTTTTTTATGTTTACTTTATACTATCTCTATATAGCCTCCCATCATAACTTTTATATTTAGTGTCACTGTACATGCAAACTAACATATTGCTATAATCCCAAATTGCTTTATTGGCTTCCTTAGATAAATTGGTAGCTAAAATGCCGCTCCCCAATATACCCGGGTTACAAGGAATCGTATCTTTTCTGATTGAATTCATGATTAACTCAATACAGGTATATTCTTTGATGTTTTCTTCCTCCAGTCTATTCACTATATATTGGTTAATGTGTATTTTGTTATTTCCAGTCATAAAACCGTACCACAATAGGCATTTCATACCTGCTTGGGTTGCTTGTATTAATACATCCAGATAGGTTGTTCCCGATATTCCCTTTTTATCAATTTCATAAGGATCGATATGGAGGAAGGAAGCTTGGGAAAGTGAGGGTAGTAGTTTTATAATCCCTTCGAGTGAATCCGTATGACAGGTCTGGATATGTGATTCTAATTTCACTTGTTTGGCATAGGATTCTATATTTTCTAAAGCATCTTTTTCTATATCAAAGAATAGATATTGGGATGTTCGTTCTGCCAATGTATTCATAGCTAAAGCGGGAGAACCTAAATAATTTCCTTTTGCCATTTCTGTGCTTTCCAGCTTGTAATAAGGAGATTCTCTCAAAGGTTTTTCTTCACGGGCTTTCTTCAGGAAATAGTAAATGCCGTATTGCTGTTCCGGGGTATGCGCCATTTGATAAATGGCGGATGCTGAATTCGTTTCTATGTATATCTGCGGTTTTTCGATTTGAAGAACTTCACAAAGCACCAGATGCTTGAATACATCAGCTTGTTTCCCATAATGAGTGTAAGTTGCCATACTTTTATGATTTATGTTTATGGCGGCAATATTAAGCTATATAGAGTGAAAAAGCCTTGACCAAAGTCAAGACCTTTCGTTATACAGTTGTTTTTTTCTTATTCTGCTGAGGGTTTCGGGAGTTATGCCAAGAAACTGGGCTATTTCTTTGAATGAAAGCTTTTCTTGTAAACCGGGGCATCTTTTCATTAATGCATGATAACGTTGTTCCGGAGTATCGCAATAAAATCCCAATAGTCGTTGATATATTTCTGCAAACATAGTTTCGGCTATTTGCCTTCCTAATCGTTGGGTGTCCATGTCTGTTTCCCAGAATTGATTAAGTTTGCTTAACGGGAGGAGATAAACCTCACATTCGGTAGAAGCTTGTATCGTGACTGTGGAAACTGTCTGTTTCATGAAAGAAGGATAGTCACAAACAAAGTCATTTGCAAAGCTATAGCCTACTATCCATGTATTGCCATTTGCATCTGTATGAGACAAACGGAATATACCGGATACGACAAAGCCTATCTGATTGTTTTTCTCATTCTGCTGTACCAGATATTCGTTCTTTTTAATTTTCATCAGGAGCCCTTCTTCCAAGAATAATTTTTCAAGCCTTGAGGTATCCGGGGGACTATCTTTTACATTAAATTTGTCCATGATTATTATATTAGTACATACGACAAAGGTACGAAGATTACAGAATGAATGATATAGTTCTAAACTAAAATAAGTACTGAATAATATTATATATGCGAATCAGTAGTTGAAATTCATTCATAATCGTACAGAAATGAATAAAAGAGTGGTAAGATGATAGGGTGGTAGTGTGATAAAGTGGCTGCGCTATATATCAC
>OGMQ01001194.1_pt1 | contig 12387 bp, 7 predicted proteins | sample 1573291 | NCBI WGS metagenome assembly OGMQ01 (sample SAMEA2582008, study PRJEB24529) | metagenome | biome: Human gut stool | place: China | collected 2011
ATGCAGCCAATCTTAAAGAATTCATTTCTCTTCGTAAGAGTTATGATGCATTCATATGGCAAGACACAGACGCATTCTCAAAGAAGACAAAAAAGACAATTTCATTGCATCCTGTTACACAACGAATCTTGCGGATTGCGGCAGTATTTGTTGTAGCTTTCGGATTAAGTTATGCAATGATACAGGTTCTCCAAAAAGAGGATATAGAAATGCAGACTGTTTACGTTCCTGCCGGACAACGCACATTGGTGACACTTGCTGACGGAACTACAGTATGGGTGAATGGGAAAAGTACATTAACTTTTCCGAATTGTTTTTCTTCCCGTACACGTAAGGTGGAACTTGACGGAGAAGCCTATTTTGATGTTCGGAAAGATCCGGAAAAACAGTTTATAGTCTCTACGGCTCACCAGTCTGCCATAAAAGTTCTGGGCACAAAGTTCAATGTAAAGGCATACAAAGAAGCCGATGAGGTAATTACTACATTAGTTGAAGGAAAAGTTAACTTTGAATTTAACAACGCTAGTCAGCAACCGCAGTATATTGTGATGGCTCCGGGACAGAAGCTGGTCTATTATTTCCAGGATGGAAAGACTGAACTCTATACAACTTCCGGTGAAAGGGAGCTTTCATGGAAAGATGGCAAAATCATTTTCCGGCAGACCTCCCTACGGGATGCACTGGATATCTTAGCGGATAGATACAATGCTGAATTTGTCGTTCGGGAGAATGTTCCTCATGACGACTCATTCTCCGGTACATTTACCAACCGGAATCTAGAACAGATACTCAATTTTATCAGTGTCTCTTCAAAAGTACGTTGGCGTTATCTGAACAATAATGGAACTGCCGGTAAAGAAAAGATAAAAATAGAGATATTTATTTAGTATTGGAAAATATAAAACCTTAAAAAACAAAACTTATTGCCATGAAAAACAAAGATCCTTAAAGACAAAAATACGGGACGATATTGGCCGTATCTTCCCGTATGAGCCTCAGTAATTGTGAACTACTTGTTTGCAGACAAGTATAACTACCAATTTTCTAATTAAACTCGTTACAAATCTATGCAAAATTATTGTATCGTCCAATTTCTTGGAGGATTAAAGTCGCTTAGACGAACCTTAAAAGAAATATCATTGGCTATGAAATTACTATTAATGCTGCTCGTTTGTTCTGTTGGGCTGACTTATGCGTCTGACGGATATGCACAAAGAAACTCTATTTCGTTGAACGTGAAGAACAGTACTATCGAAGAAGTGCTGCACACGATTGAACGTGAATCCGGATTCGGCTTTTTTATTAACAGCAAGAATCTGAATCTCAATCGCCGGATAACGGTTTCCGTATCGGATAAAAATATTTTTCAAGTACTGAAGCAAGTCTTTGAAGGTACCAATATTGAATATAAAATACTGGATAATCAAATTGTACTGACAGCTAAGGAAACGGAAGTTGCCCAGCAAAAGGTACAAAACGTTAAAGGTACGGTAGTTGATAAAAATGGAGAACCGCTAATTGGCGTTTCCATTGTGGAGAAAGGAACTACTAACGGAACAGTGACGGATCTTGATGGAAATTATACGTTGACTGTTCAGACTGCCAATCCGGTGTTGTTATTTTCATATGTGGGTTATCAGAAAAAAGAACTGCCTGTTGTCGGTTCGGTCTTGAATGTTACTTTGGAAGATGATTCGCAAGTGTTGAACGAAGTAGTGGTCACCGCCCTTGGTATTAGAAAAGAAGCGAAAGCACTTTCTTATAATGTGCAGGAAGTATCTGCCAGTGAAATTGTTGGTGTTAAAGATGCCAACTTTGTAAACAGCTTGTCCGGTAAAATAGCCGGTGTGGTTATCAATTCCAGTTCATCTGGTATAGGTGGCGGAGCAAAGGTGGTGATGCGTGGTGCAAAATCTCTTTCCGGAAATAATAATGCATTATATGTAATTGACGGCATTCCGATGCCTTCATTGGAAACGACACAGCCGGATGACTTTATGACTGGTATGGGGCAGTCCGGTGACGGTGCTTCCATGATTAATCCCGAAGATATTGAAACGATGTCTGTATTAAGTGGTGCTGCCGCTTCTGCACTTTATGGAAGCGATGCAGCTAATGGGGTTATTATGATTACCACGAAAAAAGGTACGAAAGATAAACTCCGTGTCAGTTATGCTAATAACACCTCGTTCTTCAATCCGTTTGTAACTCCGGAGTTTCAAAATACTTATGGTGCAACGACAGGTGAACTGAAAAGTTGGGGGCAGAAAATGGGACAACCCAGTAATTACGATCCGTTAGATTTCTATCAGACAGGATGGAATGAAACTAACTCGTTGACTATCAGTAATGGTAATGAGAAGAACCAGACATTCCTTTCTATGGCTGCTACCAATGCAGCGGGCATTGTTCCGAATAACACGTTGGATCGTTACAATTTCACGATCCGGAATACAACTAGTATGCTCAATGATCGTTTACGCCTTGACTTGAGTGCTAGCTATATGAACGTACGCGAACAGAATATGGTATCACAGGGTCAGTACTTTAATCCGATAGTTCCGGTCTATCTGATGTCACCGAGCTACAGCTTGGATATGCTTCAACAGTTCGAAATGTATAATGAGACTCGTAACTTCAAGACACAATATTGGCCGTGGGGTAATCAAGGGATTGCTTTGCAGAATCCCTATTGGATTGTCAACCGCGACAATTTTGTCAATCATAAGAATCGTTTTCTTATAAGCGGGGGCTTGAACTTTGAAATCACTAAAGGTATAACATTAGGTGCACGTGCTAAAATGGATTATACCTCGGCTCTGTTTGAAAAGAAATATTCGGCATCTACCGATAATATCTTTTGCCAGGACTTTGGTGGTTATTACAAAGGCGATGCCTCTACCCGTCAGCTTTATGGTGATGTGATGTTGAATATAGATAAATATTTTGGTGATTTCTCATTAACAGCTACGCTGGGAACCAGCATTCAAGATGTCAACTACCAGTATTTCGATGTCGGTGGTAGTTTGAACTCGGTAGCCAATAGCTTTACAACGCTTAATTTGATGCAGTCTACCGTGAAGTTTCAGCAAGATGGTTATCATGACCAGACGCAGTCTATTTTTGCTACCGCACAGTTAGGATGGAAAAGCAAACTTTATTTGGATGTAACTGGGCGTGTCGACTGGTCTTCTGCTTTGGCATGGACCGATGCGAAGTCAGTCGCTTATCCATCGGTAGGTCTTTCCGCAATTCTGACTGAACTGTTGCCTATCAAGAACGATGTGTTTTCTTTCTTGAAAGTGCGTGGCTCGTATAGTGAGGTAGGAAATGCTCCTACACGTTATATTGCTTATCAAACCTATCCGTATGAGTCGGCTTCTCCCACGACAGCTACTACGTATCCTAACACAGATATTAAGCCGGAACGTACCAAGGCGTGGGAGGTCGGTTTGCAGTCTCATTTTTGGAACGATAAATTAGAGTTGAACGTATCTTTATATAAGACATCCACCTACAACCAATTGTTCAATCCTTCACTCCCTTCATCTTCCGGTTATTCTTCCATTTATATCAATGGTGGACAAGTGGATAACAAAGGTATTGAAGCCAGTCTGACATTGAATCAGCCTCTCGGACCGGTGAAATGGAACTCTACGTTCACTTACACTCTCAATCGCAACAAAATTAAAAAGTTGTTGAAGCCCACCACTCTGTCAGGCGGAGAAGTTGTTAGCCAGGACATGATGGATCTTGGGGGGCTTGAAATCGTGAAGTCACGTCTTTTTGAGGGTGGTTCTATCGGTGACTTGTATGTGACTGCTCTTCGCACAGACCATCACGGGTATATTGACGTGGATTATGTCAATAATACAGTGGCTATCGACGACAAAGCCGGTGAACGTAAGGATGGTTGGATTTATGCTGGTAATTCTCAAGCTAAATACATGATGGGATGGCGTAACTCCTTCTCTTGGAAAGGGCTGACATTGAGCTGTTTGATTAATGCTCGTATCGGTGGTGTGGTTGTTTCGCAGACCCAAGCATTGATGGATGCTTACGGTGTTTCCAAAGCTACGGCTACAGCGCGCGATTTAGGATATGTATTGATTGACGGTCACGAAGTGCCAGCCGTGCAGAAATATTACAGTACTGTGGGAAGTGGTGTAGGCTCGATGTATGTCTACAGTGCTACAAATGTCCGTCTTGCAGAATTGTCTCTCGGTTATGATGTTCCCGTTCAAAAGATAATTCCTTGGATTCAGAGCATGAACGTCGCCTTCACCGGACGCAACTTGTTCATGTTCTATTGTAAGGCCCCTTATGATCCTGAACTGACGGCAAGTACAGGTACACACTTCAGCGGTATGGACTATTTTATGTTGCCGAGCCTGCGTAATTTAGGCTTCTCTGTTAAACTTAACTTCTAAAGAATCGACAAGATGAAACAGATATCAAAATATATAAAAGTTGTTAATGGTACGTTGTTTGCCGGAGGCTTGCTGCTTACAGCCTGCACCAGCCATTTTGAAAGTTGGAATATTAATCCGAATGAGGTAACTCCGGAGCAGATGGAACGCGATAACCTTAAAACGGGAGCTTACTTTACACAGATGGAGAGGGGCATTTTTGTGGTAGGTAAGGATAAAGGCGGTTTGTTTGAGGAAACTCAGATGCTGACCGGTGACATATTTGCCAGCTACTTTGCTCCTGTCAAGACGTGGGATTATGCCGGAACAGAAGATAACGACTGTTATAAACTTTATCGCCAATGGTATAATTCACCGTTCAATAACGCTTATACCGAAGTGATGCAGCCGTGGCAAAGTATCGTAGAGAATACCGATGAGGTTTCACCTGCACGTGCTTTGGCTACTATTGTCAAGGTGTTTGGTATGAGTCGTATTACGGATAAGTATGGTCCCATTCCTTATTCTAAGTTTGGTACAGGTATTCATGTGGCTTATGACAGCCAGAAGGATGTGTATTATCGCTTCTTTGAAGAATTGGCAGATGCCATTGATGTGCTTACTGGTTATAACAGCCGAACGTCCGAACCGTATATGGAACGTTATGACTATATTTATAATGGTAGAGTAGAGAAGTGGATAAAGTTTGCCAATACACTCCGTCTCCGTTTGGCAATGCGTATTTCTTATGTGGATGAGACAAAAGCTCGGACAGAAATAGAGGCTGCGATTGGTCACAGTATAGGACTGATGACGTCTGTTGATGATAATGCGGTTTTAAAACAGTCTGCATCGTTCACTTTCATCAATGAGTGGTGGGAAGCATTTGAAAGTTTTAATGATTTTCGCATGAGTGCTACTATGGATTGTTATTTGAAAGGTTTGCAAGATCCGCGTTTGGCATGTTACTTTAAGGCTGCGGTGAAAGATGGAGCATATCATGGAGTCCGGAATGGACAAACTAGCCGTAATCAAGGAACATTGTCGGAGGCTGCTTCCAGTATGAATGTGGAACAAAACGATAATATAGAGTGGATGGGCGCCGCTGAAACTTATTTTTTACTGGCAGAAGCTAAATTGCGTTTGAACTTGGGGGATAAGACCGTGCAGGAGTATTATGAAGAAGGTGTGAGAATTTCTTTCTCTTCCAAAGGTGCTACGGGGGCAGATACTTACCTCGCGGATGATACTAATGTACCGGCTACGTCTTTTGTAGATCCGACAACCGAACGTAGTACTGATGTAAGTAGTATGGTTTCAAACTTGACTGTGAAGTGGAACGATAATGCTACTGAAAGCAAGAAACTGGAGCGTATTATGGTTCAGAAATGGATTGCTCTTTTTCCTGACGGGCAGGAGGCATGGAGTGAGATGCGTCGTACAGGTTATCCGGGAATTGTTACTATCAGTTCGAATCGTTCCGGTGGTGAAGTGCCTGAAGGAGAACTTATTAGTCGTCTGAAGTTTCCGACAACAGAGTATTCAGACAATGGCGAGAATACGCAAGCTGCTGTCTCCCTATTGAAGGGTACGGACATTGCCGGTACACGTCTTTGGTGGGATGTAAAAAGGTAATCAGATATATAATGTAGAACAATCTAACTAAGTAATTAGAATATGAAAACAATGAAATACTTATTTGTCGCGCTAGCCACAGGCAGCTTGATGGCTGCGTGTAACACGGACATTGAATCGTTGACCATTCAGCGACCGTTGACTTACGACGACCAGTACTACCAAAACCTGCGCGATTACAAAGCAAGCGACCATGAAATTGCTTTTGGATGGTTTGCGCAGTATGGAGCTCAAAACTCAGCGGCTGTTCGATTTATGGGATTGCCCGACAGTCTCGATATTTGTTCTATGTGGGGTGGTATTCCTGCAAAGGAAAATACTGAGATATGGGACGAAATTCGTTTTGTGCAGAAAGTGAAAGGTACCAAAATGCTCTGTGTGGCAATTACACGTATTGATGCGGAAACTGACGAACACGATTTTAAGAAGGCTTACAATGAAGCAAAGGCAATGCCGGAGGGTGATGAACGAACCGTTGCACTTAATCGTTCCTTTGAAATGTATGCTGAATATTTCCTTGACCAGGTGTTCCTGAATGATCTTGACGGCTTCGATGCCGACTATGAACCGGAAGGTGACTTTTTGAGTGGTTCAAATTTTGAGTACTTCTACAAGCATATGGCTAAATATATGGGACCGAATCCGGATATCACTAAAGAAGAGCGTCTACAACTCATTGAAGAGCGTTATGGTAAAGAAATAGCTTCGCAAGAAGGCATTTGTGACAAAATGTTGAATATTGACCAGACATCTACTAGTATGACAAGTCTTGTTCCATATAGTAATTATTGTTTCCTTCAGGCGTATAGTGGTGGAACTGGCGCTGGTGGATGGCCTGATGAAAAGGTGGTATACTGCTGTAATATGGGTGACGGCTGGCAGGGTGATATGCAGTCCATGTACAATCAGGCACGTTATAAACCGGCGAATGGCAAACGCAAAGGAGGTTTTGGAGCATTCTTTATCCATCGTGACTATAATGTACACGAATACAATCCTGAGCCTTACTATCGGTTCCGTCAATGTATCCAAATACAGAATCCGGCTGTCCATTAATTAACTTTTTAATGAAAGATGACTATGAAAAATAGAAAGAATCTGTTTTATATAAGTATGTTCGCCATCTGTGTGCTTGTTTTTACTGCCTGTGGCGATGATGAGACTTACGATGTTTATGGAGATCCGTATAATAGAGTGTACGTTTTGGATAATTCCAAGGAGTATAAGATAGTACAGACTCCCATCAGTACAGTCAGTAATGTAGATTTCACATGGGAAGCAAAATGCTCAAAGAAAGCGAGTGGTGACATTAGAGTAACGGTAGCGGTTGATAACTCCTTGATTGATGCTTATAATGAAGAACATGACACCGAGTTTGAAGCCTTGCCTGTTGAGGCTATTGTACTGGAGAATAAAGAAATGACTATTCCTGCAGGAGAAATGGTAGTGGCAGATGCTGTACATCTAAAATTGACTGATGACGTGAATGTTCTCTCTACTCTTAAGAGTGAAAAAGGATATATTGTTCCTTTGCGTCTTGTTTCGGCAGAAGGTGGTAATTCGCAGTTGAGCACTAATATGCTGGCGCCTTCTTTCTTGACTATTACTGTGACTGAGGATAATATGAATCATGAAGCTACCCAATATACAGGTACTGGTACATTAGTGGCAGACCAAACAGGATGGACCGCTACCACCAATGGAACTGTTCAGTCTTGGTATGAACCGATTGAAGCCATTTTTGATGGAAATTATGAAACTTATTGTTCTATCTCTAATCGGTCGGGTGAGCTTTTGCTGGATATTGATATGGGGAAAGCATATTCTTTTGATAGTATCAAAATGACAAGTTCCGGATATGATTATGAAACTTGGACTGAAAAAGAGGTCGGTGCGTTCAGTGCCGGTATGACTGTCAGCACAAGTGATAATGGTACGGATTGGAAAACACAAGGAGAAATTGAACGTAATGCCGAAGATTGTGTTTTCTATGCTCCGTTGACTGCCCGATATATTCGGATAACTGTTCCGAATGCCGGTGGTTGGTATGGTGCTTCTTTGGAATGTGGTGTATTTAATGTTTATGCTAAATAATAATTGAAGTTATGAAGAAATATACGCTCTTATCTTTATTAGCTTTGTTGCTTTGTGTGTCAGGTTGCAAGACTGAACCTGATTAAAGCGATGCTGTCTATATGACTGGCACGTTGACTTCTTCAAATGTGAAATTTCTCGTTGAGGGGCAGTCTACATTAGGTTTGACCGTGACTTCAACCGATAAGACGGACACTGATGTGAAAGTTGGTGTGCAGGTGGCTCCTCAGCTACTTGAGTCTTTTAATGCCTCTACCGGTCGTAACTGCCAAATGCCTCCCGAAGGTAGTTATAGTTTTGAAGGTGGTGAAGTGGTGATTCCAGCAGGGCAGAACCAGTCTACGCAAATCAAGGTAACTGCTGATTCCGAAAAATTACAGGAGGGGGTATCCTACTGCCTTCCTGTATCTATTACCTCTGTGTCAAATAGCGATCTGAAAGTGATGGAAACTTCCCGTACCGCTTATGTTATGTTGACTAAGGTTATCAATATCAAGGCTGCTTATCTGGCACGTCGGGGATATTTTAATATTCCTTCGTTCGGTGATCAGGAAAAAAGTCCGGTGAAAGCACTCGGACAGATGACATTAGAAATGAAGGTACTTCCAGTATCCTTCCCTGTCGGTTCTGAAAGAAATGCTAATGGTATCAGCTCATTGTGCGGATGCGAAGAAAACTTCCTCTTCCGTTTTGGTGACGGTGCCGGTAATCCTGTGAATAAATTGCAGTTCGTGAAAGGCTCTATCGGTTCGGCTTCACATCCCGATAAGAAAGACCATTATGAATCGTGGGTAGAGAAAGAGTTTCCTACCGGTCATTGGTTGCACTTTGCTGCCGTATATGACGGTCAGTATTTACGTCTTTATTTGGATGGTGAGCAGATTCACTTTGTGGAAACTAAGAATGGCGGAACCATTAACTTGAGTATGGCTTATGACGGTCATACATGGGAAGACACTTTCTCCATCGGTCGTTCAGCCGGTAATGCTCGTTTCTTTGATGGTTACATTAGCGAATGTCGTGTGTGGAACGTAGCGCGTACATCCGCACAGATTGAAGATGGTGTTTGTTATGTAGACCCAACCAGTGAAGGGCTCATAGCCTACTGGCGTTTCGACGGTGAAACGCAGGATGATGGTTCGGTGCTTGATATGACAGGTCATGGTCACAATGCTGTGCCCGGTGGAACCATTACCTATGTAGACAATCAGAAATGTCCGTTCTAAAAGAGGTAAAATAGAGGTTGTTCTTTAGTACGATGAGGTCTGCTGTCGAATCGGTTTTGCGCAAAGCATTACGGCGAGATGGCAGACTTCTCTTTTTAATATCTTATTCGTTTATAAAAAATAGTTATGCTAAATAGAATCTGTAAATCACTACTGTTTACGGCTATGATGACAGGAGTTGCTTATTCCTTTGCACAGCAACTTCCGGCAGTAACCTATAAAAATCCGACTTTGCCGGTAGAAACAAGAGTAGCCGACTTACTATCCCGTATGACGTTAGAAGAAAAAGTCGGCCAGCTCCTTTGTCCTTTAGGGTGGGAGATGTATGAAATCAAAAGAAACGATGTTTTTCCTTCTGATAAATTCAAGCAACTCATAAAAGACAGAAAGGCCGGTATGCTTTGGGCAACCTATCGTGCCGATCCGTGGACAAAGAAAACATTGTCAACCGGATTGAATCCCGCTTTGGCTACAAAGGCCGGAAATGCCTTGCAAAGGTATGTAATAGAGAATACCCGTTTGGGAATTCCCTTATTCCTTGCCGAAGAAGCACCGCACGGTCACATGGCAATTGGTGCAACCGTTTTTCCAACCGGAATCGGAATGGCTGCTACCTGGTCGCCCCAACTTATCCGTGAAGTAGGAAAAGCAATCGGCAAAGAGATACGTTTGCAGGGTGGACATATCAGCTATGGACCTGTGCTCGATTTGGCTCGTGACCCGCGTTGGTCTCGTGTAGAAGAAACCTTTGGTGAAGATCCGGTATTGACGGGTGAAATAGGAAAAGCGATGGTGGAAGGATTAGGAGGCGGTGATTTGTCACATCCATACAGTACATTAGCTACTCTCAAACACTTTCTTGCTTACGGTATCTCGGAAAGCGGACAGAACGGAAACCCCTCTTTTGCCGGTATACGTGAGCTGCACGAGAACTTCCTGCCCCCGTTTAGGCAAGCTATCGATGCCGGAGCATTATCAGTAATGACTTCTTATAATTCGATGGACGGTGTTCCCTGCACAGCCAATCACTCTCTGTTGACCGAACTTCTTCGGAATGAATGGAAATTCAGAGGAATCGTCGTTTCTGATTTATACAGCATAGAAGGTATTCATCAAAGCCATTTTGTTGCGCCCACTATGGAAGAAGCAGCTATTCTTGCATTGTCAGCCGGAGTAGATGTAGACTTGGGAGGCGATGCATATATGAATCTGATGAGTGCTGTAAACACAGGTCGTATCAGTAAAACAGCACTTGACGCTTCTGTCGCCCGTGTTCTACGATTAAAATTTGAGATGGGGCTGTTTGAAAATCCTTATGTAGATCCTGAAAAAGCAAAGAAAGAAGTGCGCAGTGAAGAATCTGTAACTTTGGCACGCCGGGTAGCACAAGCTTCAATCACGTTGTTGAAGAATGAGCACTCTTTGCTTCCGTTGAACAAAAATAGGAAAGTTGCATTAATCGGACCTAATGCAGATAATCGCTATAATATGTTGGGGGATTATACCGCTCCGCAGGAAGAAGAAAATATAAAGACTGTCTTGGATGGAATCAGGGCCAAACTTTCTTCGTCGCAAGTGGAATACGTGAAAGGCTGCTCCATTCGTGATACTGTGACAACTGATATTGAACAGGCCGTTGCAGCCGCTCAGCGTTCCGAAGTCATTATTGCCGTGGTGGGAGGTTCCAGTGCCCGTGATTTCAAGACCAGTTATAAAGAAACGGGTGCGGCCATTGCCGACGAAAAGACGATCAGCGATATGGAATGTGGCGAAGGGTTCGACCGCGCAACACTCTCTTTATTAGGAAAGCAACAGGAACTGCTCAAAGCCTTGAAAGCTACAGGAAAGCCATTGATAGTCGTTTATATTGAAGGCCGTCCCTTGGATAAAAACTGGGCATCAGAAAATGCAGATGCAGTATTAACCGCTTACTACCCGGGACAAGAAGGAGGGATTGCTATTGCCGATGTTTTATTTGGTGATTTTAATCCGGCAGGACGATTGCCATTTTCTGTGCCCCGTTCCGTCGGACAGATTCCACTCTATTATAATAAGAAAGCTCCTCAAAGCCATGATTATGTAGAAATGTCTGCTTCTCCGCTTTATCCTTTCGGATATGGTTTGAGTTATACCTCTTTTGATTACTCGGATTTGCACCTGTCAGCCTTGATGCCACGTTCTTTCGAAATTTCATTCAAAGTCCGGAACACAGGAAAGTACGACGGTGAAGAAGTAGCTCAACTTTATTTGAGAGATGAATACGCTTCAGTAGTGCAACCGTTGAAGCAATTGAAACATTTCGCACGTTTCTATTTGAAGCGTGGTGAAGAACGGGAAGTGAAGTTTATTTTATCCGAAGAGGATTTCTCGCTTGTCGATCGGAATTTAAAGAAGATTGTGGAGCCGGGAACTTTTCAGATAATGATTGGTGCTGCTTCCAATGACATAAGATTACAGACGAAAGTAGCTATAAAATAGGAGATGCCATCTTTGACTGTTTGATATGTTTTCTAAATACATTCAGTGTGTCGGAAATTCCGACACACTGAATGTATTTGTAGCTTGCACCTATTTTTATTGTCAAACAGTTAGTATAACATTCAAATAAATGAATATCAATGCTCTCTTGATAATAACCTCTGATAATAGGCTGATAATGAAATATAGTCTCGATGCTATCATTTCACTCCACTTGGTTCGCGCTTTATAATTCGATTTTTAGATTTGAATGATCATAGACTATGGGAATACTTTCCCCATTAACAGACACAGATACCGGGCATTGTAAACTTCTGATATAGGCTTTGACTTTGGTGGAGCCATCAATCCATAGCTGCATGCGTCTATTTTCTTCTTTCTGAATAATAAATAGTTTTGCCAGCGAGGAGAAATAAGAGGTAGTTCCTCTTTTTAATGAACTGCCATAACCAATAAAATACTCTTTAGCATCTGCCGGAGCGCTCTTTTCCGGATATGTAACTATAAACATATAAGCATCTGTAGACCAGCCATCGGCTTCAATC
>OGMQ01001204.1_pt1 | contig 12300 bp, 11 predicted proteins | sample 1573291 | NCBI WGS metagenome assembly OGMQ01 (sample SAMEA2582008, study PRJEB24529) | metagenome | biome: Human gut stool | place: China | collected 2011
CTGCCTCGGCATTCTGACCTCGATCTTTACCTCGGTCGTCGTCTCGCGCGCGATGATCAACCTCATCTACGGCCGTCAGAAGAAGCTCGCGCGTCTGCACGTGGGCATGATCTGGCGTCCCAACAAAGAAGCGAAGTGAGGAGCTGAGTAATGGAGTTTTTCCGCATTCATAAGACGATCCCGTTTCTGAAGTATCGTCACATTCTGAACGGCATCTCGCTTATCAGCTTCCTGATCGCCGTCTACTGGATCTTCACCCACGGTCTTGCCTTCTCGATCGAGTTCACGGGCGGCACGCAGATGGAAGTGAACTTCCCGCAGGCCGCGAACACCGAGCAGGTGCGAACGGACCTGAAGGAAATTTCCAACGAAGTGCTCGTGCAGAACTTCGGCACGGCCCGCGACGTGGTGATCCGCGTTCCGAACAAGGAAGGCGTCACCTCGGGTGAAATCGCCGCGAACGTCATGAAGGTGCTCGAAGCGAAGAATCCCGGCGTGGAACTTCGCCGCACCGAGTTCGTGGGGCCGCAGGTGGGCGACGAGCTCGCCCGCGACGGCGGCACGGCCTTGGCGCTCGTGGTGCTCGGGATCGTGATCTACCTCGCCTTCCGATTCGAGTGGAAGTTCTCGATCGCGGCCATCATCGCCAACCTCCACGACATCGTGATCGTGGTGGGGATCTTCTCGGTGATGCAATGGGAATTTTCGCTTCCGGTGCTCGCCGCCGTACTTGCGGTTCTGGGGTACTCCGTGAACGAATCGGTCATTATTTTCGACCGCGTCCGCGAACACTTCCGCAAGATGCGCAAGGCCGAAACGATGGAAATCATCGACTCGGCCATTACGGCGACGATCTCGCGTACGGTGATCACGCACTCGTCGACCTTGTGCATGACGCTCTCGATGTTCTTCTTCGGGGGCCCGGCTCTGCACTACTTCGCTCTGGCGCTGACGATCGGCATTCTGCTCGGCGTCTATTCCTCCGTCTTCGTGGCGGCGGCCATCGCGTTCTACCTCAACGTCAAGCGTGAAGACCTCGTGAAGGTCGTGAAGAAGGAAGAGCTCGACGAAATGGTGCCGTAAGCCCTTTCAGCGTATACCGCATCCAACCCCGCTTTCCGTCGTCGGAGGGCGGGGTTTTTCGTTGCTCGTGTTGATTTCTGTGCGCGAATTACCTATTTTTGTGAAAAATTCTCTGAAAACCGGGTCTGGTGTACTATACTAGTGTCGTTTGCATAGGAGCACGCTCATGTTGATCGAATTCCGAGTTCAGAATTTTCTTTCTTTTCGCGATGAGGCGACCTTCAGCATGTTGGCGGCTCCTTCCGTACGGGAGCACGACGGTTCGGACGATCCCTCGCGTACAAATCTTCTTTCGGAGCCCTTCGGACGAGATCGCGTTCTGAAGTTTGCTGCGCTATACGGTGCGAACGGCTCGGGCAAAAGCAACCTTATTCGCAGTCTTCTCACGATGAAGAATGTCGTTTGTTACTCACTGGTGGCTGATGGGCTGATCTCTGCACTTTGTTCACAACACTTTTGTTTGGACAGAGAGTGTGCTACTCGTCCGTCGGCGTGGGAAATAGTTTTTGTCGAAACGGGAGTCTGGTAACGCTATGGTTTTGAGGTAGAGAGAGGAGAAGTATCCGCAGAATGGTTGTTCCGAAAGAAAATGGGTACTGCCCGTGAGAGTTATTGCTTTGAACGCGATAGAAACACCATCAAGATTAATCCGCGTACGTGGATCGGCGCCAAGGGTGTGGCCGAACAGACCCGCAAGACTGCACTTTACTTAACGACTTGTGCACAGTTCAACGTCCAGGACGCCATCACGGTTAAGGATTGGTTCGCAAAAAAGTTGGTGATTCTCTCTGGAACACAGGCGGAACATTATCTTGCCCAGACAATTCAGTTATTCCGAAATGACCAGCGAATGAAAAACGACATTGTCGGTTTTTTGCGCCAGATTGATAGCAGCATACGTGAAATCAAAATCAAGGTCGAACAGATCGAAGATCTTTCAGCCGTATCTCCTTCACAAAGGGCATCTTTGCAGTGGAACGTAACGGAAAACGGATTAGAGAAGTATGAAATCCGCTCTCGACATGATTGTCTGGAGAAAGACGGTAGTGTCTCATCGATTGAGATGCCCTTTGACTTAGAGTCAACAGGCACGCAGAAAGCGTTCGCCTTGGCCGGGCCTTGGTTTGAGGTACTGCGAAGTGGGGGAACGCTCGTGGTGGATGAGTTCGGGGCGTATTTACATACAAAGCTTTCCCTGGATTTGGTGAAGATTTTTCAAAGGGTAACCAACACGAACGCGCAGTTGATCGTCGCCACACATGATACGAATCTGTTGCGCCGTGACCTGCTACGTCGAGACCAAATTTGGTTTGCCGAAAAGAACGATCGGGGCGTTACTGATCTTTACTCTCTGGTGGAGTACCGGATTGATCAGGCGAGAGCCGTAAGGAATGACGCCTCCTACGGGAAAGACTATCTGCTCGGTCGATACGGAGCCATACCGTATTTCGGTGATGTGGAACAATTTCTGGGCGGATTGGCAAACGATGAGAAGTGACCGCTTTAAGAGCCGCACGGAACCTGCAAGGAGGCGGAAGGGAATATGGACGGATCGATCGGTACGAGAGAAAGCTCCCAAACTCTTGTTGAGCTTCAAGGACTTTGCCTGTATGAAGGCACTGCTAGGGCAAATCTTCAAGCATTGGGTGGAATCAGTCGACAACGTATGTTTACGTTGTAAGAGGCAGCAAAAATAACATTTTACTCAGGTAAATCTACAAAGCGGACAAATAAATAGATACGGACTAAATGGAATGAAAAAGAAATCATGAAATATGTCGGCGTTCAGAATAGAACGTTTGTGGGATCGAGGATTCCTTTGATAGAGGGATTGAGTGGTTGCTTTAATTTTGTGCTTATCTGATTTCTAGGGTTCTCGGGGGTTGGGTTGATGTGTGGATTGTTGAAGAATGTTTTTTTTGACTGAATGACGAAATGCAGAATGTCATTTATATTGATAGGGGTGTTGGTGTAGAGGAGGTAGAATAATGCCTGATTCAAAAGCGGGTGGGTATATCTCGCAAGTTCAGTTTAAAAATGGCGACGTTGTTGATCTTTCGCAGGATGATATTGTCGTTTTTGTTGGTCCTAATAATGCTGGTAAAAGCCAATGCTTGAGAGACATATATGACTCAGCTGCGGGAAAGCAAAATGGAATAGTCATATCAGATGTTGTGGTTACAAAATATGATGCGTCTTTAGGGCTGTTTTTGAATACGATTGCGCGACCGCAGAAAGAGAGGGGTGGAGATCTTTATAACTTACTTAATCACACGGTATGGTTAAACAGTCTTACAGAACAAGAGTTTAGGACCAGTAAGAAATTCAATGATTGGACTAACGTTTTTGTTACTCAGTTGGATACATCGGCGCGACTGACAATATGTGATGCGGCTGCGAATATAACCAGGTCGGAGCCTAAACGGCATCCTATTCATTATGCTGCCTTCGATCCTAAGTATCGAAAATGGTTATCGGATAATTTTAAGAAGGCATTTGATGTCGAATTGACGCCAAACACTCAGTATGGAGCGAGGATCCCGCTATGTATGGGGGATCCTGTAAAACTTGAAGGCGAATTTGAAGATGAACAATCGCGCATGGAAACGTATGCGGAAATCTTAGCAACATATAAGCAAGTCCATCAGCAAGGTGATGGTGTAAAGAGTTTTACCGGAATACTACTTCATTTGATGTTGGATTACCGATGCATTTTTCTAATTGATGAACCAGAGGCTTTTTTGCATCCGCCGCAGGCAAAGATTATGGGGCAGGTGATCGGGGAAACTCTATCAGATCAGCAACAAGCATTTATTTCTACGCACAGTGAGGAAATAATAAAGGGGTTGCTAGAAGTATGCCCCGGGCGAGTTAAAATTGTTCGCATCACCCGACAAGGAGATGAGAATCAGTTCTCAATACTGAATAATAGAGACTTTGCTGACATATGGAATGATCCGCTTTTAAAATACTCGAATATAATGTCCAGTTTGTTTCATAAGACTGTTGTGTTGTGTGAAAGTGATTCAGACTGCAAGATGTACTCGATTGTTGAGAGCCATATTAAGCAGCAACAGGGAAGTTAGTCTGAGACATTGTTTATTCATTGTGGTGGAAAGCATCGTATGGCAAAAATATCTTCGGCCTTGCGTGCGTTGAAGATAAATGTAAAACTCATTCCAGATATTGATGTACTTAATGATGAAGGTGTGTTCCGTGGGATCGTTGAGGCGTTTGGGGGTATTTGGGATGATGTGAAAGATAGCTATAAAGCTATTGTTTCTAACCTTCACAGTGACAAAGAAAAAATAGAGCGCAGCACAGCAAAGGTTAATATTGATAGAATTTTGAGTGAGAGACAAGATCGATATCTATCCGAAGAAGAAATAAAATCCATTCAAAATGAGGTAAAGATTGTCTCTAAATGGAAGGCTATAAAAAGAAGTGGAAAGGCTTCTCTGCCAGCCGGCGATGCTAAGAGCGGTGGGAATTTATGTTGTGCCCGAAGGAGAATTGGAATGCTTCATCAAAGAAGTCGGCGGTCATGGGCCTGAGTGGTCAAACTCTGTGCTAGAGCAATATCCCGACCTAAATGATGCGGTTTATACCAAAATTAAGACCTTTATCCAAGGTATGAATTTGTAAGAAGGTACGGGCGACTGGCAACTCCACCTTTGATCCCGTCGCGTCGCCTGCCAGGACCAACCCCTTACCACGGTTCTTGGACAATGGTCACCGTTTCTACGAGATGAAAAACTAGGCCGAACACAGCGTGTTCAGGTACCAATTGACGGTGTGGCGCAGTCCCTCTTCAAAAGGTGTGAGGGGCCGCCAGCCGAGCTCCCGCTGAATCTTGTCGGGCGCGATCGCGTAGCGGAAGTCGTGTCCGGGACGGTCTTCGACGAAGGTGACGAGCTCCTCATAACGATGTCCCGGCCACGAACGTAGTTCGTCAAGCAACGTGCAGATCGCTCCGACGATCTCGAGGTTCGTCTTTTCGTTGTGTCCGCCCACGTTGTAGCGCTCGCCCGAGCGGCCCTCGTGAAAGATGAGGTCGATCGCCCGGCAGTGGTCGCCCACCCAGAGCCAGTCGCGCACGTTCTTGCCCGTTCCGTAGACGGGAATCGCCTCGTGCGCGAGACACTTGCGGATCACCGTGGGGATGAGCTTCTCGTCGTGCTGCCAGGGACCGTAGTTGTTCGAGCAGTTCGAGATCGTGACGTTCATTCCGTAGGTGCGCGCATAGGCCTTGACAAGAAGGTCGGACGAAGCTTTGCTCGACGAATAGGGACGGCTTGGCGCATAGGGCGTCTCTTCCGTGAAGAAGCCCTCGGAGCCGAGACTGCCGTACACCTCGTCGGTCGAGACGTGGTGAAAGCGGGAGGTTTCCAAAGTGCCGCTCTCGCGCCAGTAAAGAAGGCATTCGTTCAGAAGCGTCGCCGTCCCGACCACGTTCGTCTCGATGAAGCGAAGCGGATCGGGAATGGAGTTGTCAACGTGGCTCTCCGCCGCGAAATGTAGTACCTTCTCAAGATCTCGTGCAGAAGCGCCGTGTCGCGGATGTCGCCGTGAACGGTCACGACGTTTTCCATTTTCCCCTGCCGCTCGAAGACTTCCCTGCGGGCTGCGTAGGTGAGAAGGTCGAGATTGACGAGACGGTATTCGGGGTGCGCTTTGGTGAAGTAGTCGATGAAGTTGGCGCCGATGAAGCCGGCGCCGCCCGTGACGAGAAGGGTTTTCTCAAACATGCAAAAGAGTCCGACGGTACGGGGCCCTAAGCCTCGTCCCGAGAAAAGAGGGGCGTCGGGCGCCCGTCAGGCGCCGTGTCCGTAAAGCGACTCGAAGATCTTCCGAAGGATCCCGTCTACGTGATGAACGAGCGACGGCTGGGCCGAGGTCGGATTGTCGCGCAGGTGCTCGAATCCGAAGTCGTTTTCCGACAAAAGCTTCTGGAGCTGATCCTTCCATTCGGGCGGACTTTCCGCGGCGCGCCAGGCCCCGCGTCCGCGACCGAAGTGGGCGATCGCGAGGTAGAGAAGGAGCGCTTCGAGCGCAAAGCCTTCGAGCGCCTTGTCACTCCAGGTGAGCTCCATCCCTTCCTTGCGGTGGCGGGCGTTGTAGACGGTAGCGGCGCCAAGACCCGAGAGGGCTCCCACGACGGCGCCCACGAGAAGCCCAAAGCCCAAGGTCAAGCCCGCCGCTGCGGTGTCGGCGATCGCGCCCGATGCGGCGCCCGATGCGGCGCCGATCACGGCCGCCTGACTTTTGTCGACCGTGTAGACGGCGAGGTGCCAGTCGCTCTTCATGCGGCGGATGATCTCTCGGTTGACGCCCGTGCCGTGCAGACCGTTCACCGACAGAAGGCGCGTCGTGAGGGCGCAGAAGCTGTCGGCGGCGTCCGCCGACAAGGACGCCTGCGCGTCCTTGACGACGTCGGTCTTGTCCTTGAGAAAACCGAAGCGCTGCGCCATCGAGATCGCCTGATCCTTGAGCGATGGCGTCGGGACGAGTTCGGTCATCGTGAGAAGATGCGTCAGGTGATGCGCGATGGCTTCGACGGAACTTGCGTAGACGGCGCGGCGACCGCGCACCCAAACTTCGCGAAGCGACGCGTAGGCGGCCGAGAGCGATTCGGGGAGCGCCTCGCCGATCGCGTCGAAGAGCGCCACCTCCTGCACCCAACAGCGAGCGAAGGCGTCCATCGGGAGAATTTTGTGAACGAAGGGATAGGACGCGAGCGCCTTCTGCCAGGCTTCGATCTCTTCCTTTTCCTTCGCGCGGCTCGGGTCGCCCATCTGGTTCAGGAGCACGATGACGGGTTTTCCGATCCAGGAGAGAATCTCCATTTCCGCGGGGATGTAGCCCGCGCGGTCGGGGCGCTCCGTCACGTTGACGAGATAGAGCACCACGCTCGAAGTGTCCCGAATATGACGAACGACGCGCTGATCGAGGAAGAAGGCCTTGTCAGTGAAGCGGTCCCAGATTTCGCTCAGAAACCAACCGATCGGATTCGAGCGGCCGCGAAGACGTTCCACGAGACGCACGGAATTGCCAAAGCCCGGGGTGTCCCAGAGAACGAGCTCGCAGCCGGCGGGATCGCGCGCGAGCACGTAGTCGTCCGTCGTCTCGGTGACGTGCGGGCGGTCGGCCACTTCTCCCACGTCTCGGGAGAGAAGCGTGCGCGCCAGCGTGGTCTTCCCGATGTTGGTGTGACTCACGAGGCTCAGGTGTACGCGTAATGGATCGGAGGAAAACATCTGTAAGGGCCGTATCAAAAGGGCCGTAAAACTCTCGCCTTCAGGCGGGGATATAAGGCCCATTATAGTCAGAGAGAGTATGATAAAGAGTCATGAAACTCCTCTGCAGCTTCAAGTTTGAACTCTACGTCGACAAGCCCCTGCGTGCGGCTCTGAGCCGAAACGCGGGGTGTCGTCGTTTCGTGTTCAACAAGGCATTGGCGTTGCAGAACGAACGTCGGCAGTCTGGACAAAAGCTCCTGACTTACAACGAACTGGCCGCGAAACTGGTGCTCTGGAAGAAGGATGAGGCAACCTCCTTCCTCAAGGAAGCGATGTCCCAACCGCTTCAACAGACGCTTCTCGATCTGGATCGGGCCATCCAGGACAGCTTTCGCCCCAAGGACGATCCCGCCCAAAAGAAGTGGCCGAAGTTCAAGGCCAGGGATGCAGGGGACGGCTTTCGCATCCCGCAGTTCAAACCTTCGGACATTGATGACGCCAACGGCCGAATGAAGCTCCCGAAGATTGGCTGGGTCCGCTACCGCAGGACACGGCCCATTGCCTTCCGCAATGCGGACGGTACCTGACGAGAGGGATCGTCAAACAGATCCACGTGAGCAAAGACTGTGGGCACTGGTTTGTCGTTTTCACGACCGAGTTCGAGATCGAGCCTCCGCAGATGAAGTCGGCGGAGATCGGCATCGACATTGGTGTGGTTCACGCGGTGGCCTTGAGCGACGGGCGGTTTTTCGACCTTGACACCGACAAGCTCAAGAAGATCGAAGAACGCATTGCCGTGTTGCAGCGAAAGCTCTCGCTCAATCTGTCCGCGAGGAAGAAACTTGCCGAGAATGGGCTTGCCAAGCCCTTCGACAAATACAAGCCGGGACGCAAGAGAAGGCGTCTCAAGGAGCGGATTCAAAAACTCCATCGCCGGATGCGTTGCATTCGTCAGGATTTTCAACGGAAAACCGCACATGCGCTCGCTCAGGAGTACGGCTGCGTGTATGCGGAAGATCTGAAGACGAAGAACATGACGAAAAGCGCAAAGGGTACGGTCGAGAACCCTGGGACGAAGGTCAAGCAGAAGTCAGGTCTCAACAGGGCCATTCTGCGGACGGGGTTCTATGGGCTTACTCAGGCGGTCGCCTGGCAATTGGTGAAGACGGGAGGGATCCTCGAAAAGGTCAATCCCGCCCACACCTCCTGTCTGTGTCCGACCTGCGGTTGTTGCGACAAGCGCAACCGCCCGAAGCAGGCGGTGTTTCACTGCATCGTCTGCGGTCATCATCAGAACGCCGATACGGTCGGTGCACAGAACGTGTTGAGGAAGGGCCGGACTGGCCCGAGCGCGCACGTCAAAAAGAGCGCATCGCCTGTGCAGTGAGTCTTGATGTAGCCGTGCCCTTGCACGGAGCTTCAGGCCCATCAGCAGGAACCGTCCTTTGTTCGCCTCCTCGGAGGCTTTCAAAGGAATCCCCGTCCTTCAGGGCGAGGAGGACGTCAATGTAGGCGCAGGAAGCGTAGCGTCGCATGACGCTCCGCGGCGAAGCTTTCCCAGAGGGCCTTTCGCGCGGTGTGACGCTCGGAGCCGGATCCGAACTGCTCCTCGAGCTTCGAGAGATCGACAAGGAGCAGCAAGTTACCATCCCGGCGTTTTGCGACCGCGTCGAGCCACTTGCCGTGTACTTCGTCTTCGGGGGTGGTGACGGCGTCGAAGAGGAGCACCGCGGCCTCGGTGTCGACCGAGGCGAGAACTGTTTCGGGCTCGTGCTTCCAGACGTCGATCGTTCGCCAATGAAGATCGGGTTGCGTCAAGACCACGGCCGTGCGGCGGCGAAGCGCTTCGTCGGCAGGGACGGTCGTGAGGACCGTCGCGCCTTCCGAAAGTGACGGGAGGGAACGCTGCGTGGAAACGGGGACAGGCTCTTCCTGTTTCTCGATCCAGACGAAGCGCGTTCGGGCGGCCTTGGCGCGGCGGCCCGCAAAGAAGGCAAGGAGCAACCGAGGGAGAATCACGACGATCGCGACGAGTCCCATGAGGCGAAGCAGCCAGGCCGCCGCGTCGGGACTTCCCTGAGCGTTTACGCGCAGGTTCATCTCGGCGATCGCCGCGGCGTCTGGGAAGGGAATGCCGAAGAGTTCAAGCGGAACGAGTCCGTAGGTGGCGGAAAAAAGAGCGGCGAGCCACGCTTCGTGTCCCGCAAGCCAGGTGCTCGTCCATCCGACCGTGTAGGCCGTGCCGATCCCGCGGAAGGCAAGCCCCGTGAGAAGACCCGCTCCGAGGGCCGCCGCCGCGAGGTGAAAGGCGCGGGCCGCTTCCGAGCGTAGCGCGGGCGCGAGAAGCGAAAGCCAGAGCGGCCGCTCGCGAAGCGTTTGTTTGCTCACGGTGAGGATGCGAAGGCGCGAAAGGAGAGCCGCAAAAAGTTCTCGCCCCGGCCACTTCGGCTTCCAGCCCAGAGGAGCTGCGATCGTTCCGACCAAAAGCAGAGCGTAGAGCGCGATTTGCCAAAAGAGGATCAAAAGAAGCGCGGGCGACAATAGGTTCACGACGGCGCCCTCCGACGAGAAGCGGTCGGTCATGACGCCGAGAAAATAGGCGCAGAGCATGAGTGCGCCCGTGAAGAGTCCCGTCGGGAGCGTCGGCACGCGCGAGGGCTTGAGCGAGCGGCGGCTCAAGACGAGCTTTGCCCGGGCGAGAGCCTTTTCCTTCGGATCCTTCCCGGCGATGAGGCGGGCGTCGGCCGCGGCGGAGGCTTCGGGGCCGTCGGCGGCTTCCGAAGCCCTCGCGGCGACAAGCAAGCCCGCTTCTTCCGGCGTTACGGCAAAACGAACGGTTTCCTTCACGACGCGCCTCCCAGAGCTTTGCGGATGACGGGATTCTCAGGCGTCTCCCAGTGGTAAGAAGGATCCACGATAGAGTCCGTCGGATCTTCGCCCTTCCATTCAATTCCTGCGAGGTCGAGCAAAAGGGGCGCCGTCCAGTCTGTGCGGAAGTTTTCCGACGCGGCCTTGCGGTCGGCCGCAGGACGCTCCCAGAGCAAGACCGGAATGCGGTAGCCGCTCGGAAGGTTGGCCGCATGACCCGTGCGGTCGGCCAAGTCGCCGATTTCCTGTCCGTGGTCCGAAAGATAGAACCACGTGACGGGACCGGGGCTGGCCGCCGTCAGCTTGAGGGTTTCCGCGAGAATGTGGTCGTGGTAGCGCATGGTTCGATCGTAGTCCTCGCGCGTTTCGATCGTAAGGAAAGACCGTCCCTTTTCTTCGAGACGTTGTTCAACTGGATTGTCGGGCGTCCAGACTTCCGGATAGTCTTCGGGCGCGCGAAGACGATAGTGCGGATGCGCGCCGATGAGATGCACGATGACGAGGTGCTTGGGCGCGGGATCGGCGAGCGCTTCGCGAAGCGGCCCGATCACCTTTTCGTCGAGCGACACCGAGGAGCGGCCGCCCAATTTGTTGAGAAAGAGGCTTCGGTCGGCGAGCGACGCGAACTGCTGACGAATCGCCACGTCTTCCTGATTGCTGATCCAGGTGATGCGGTAGCCCGCGGCGCGAAAGAGCGGCAGGAGAAGATTTTCCTTCGGGCTTTTTTCCGTTGCGGCGAAGGTGAACATGTCCTCAAACGACGCGACGGTGCTCGACGACACGGACCAGGCGTTCTCGAAGACTTCCAGGGGCGGCGTGAGCGTTTGGGAGAGGTCGCGAAGCTCCGGCGTCGTGTCGAGCTCATAGCCGTAGAGCGACCAGGCCTTCGGATTGATGCTCTCGCCGATCACCCAGACGATGGTGCGGGGACCCGCGTCGGCCTTCGTGAGAAGCGCCTTGCCGCGAGCCAAAAGCGCGTCGCGCGAAGCGAGGGTCTTCGCCCAGTTCGCCTTCACCTCTTCGACGTCCGCGACCCAGCCCGGCCAATAGAGAAACGGCGAGAAACGACGCCAGGGCCGCACGCCGTATGCGGCGGCCGACACGATGACGAGAAAGCCGACCAGAATTCCGGCGGCCCAGCGCGAGACGGATCGGTCGCCTTCGCGCAGTTTCGCGATAAGGCGCAGCGACAAGAGAATCAGAAAGAGGACGGGGACGGTCCAGAGAAGAATGCCGCCCCAGTCGTTTTGGAGAAATTCGAGGCCTTCCGAAGACGTGGTGTTCGCGACCGATTCCAAGACGTAGGACGAGCCCGGGTCGGTCTCGTAGGTGTGAAGAAGGTAGCCCCGCACGCCGATGTCGAGAAAGGAGACCGTCAGTCCGATCCAAGCGAGCGCCTTTGCGACGAAACGGGGTTTTCCGTCGGGAATCCGAAGGAGCAACAGAAGAACGAAGGGAAAGGTAAGTCCCCAGACCTGCAGGGCGCGCCGCCAGGAAAATGCGGCGAGCGCGAGAAGAAGCGTTGCGAAGAGGATGACCGCCGCCGTACGGCAGACATTGCGGTCGGTCGTGAAGAACCGGAACATGAATGGTCCACCTCAGAAAATCGGACGCCGGGACAGCAGGGTGCGGGCGGCCGCTTCCGGATCGGATTGGCCGCAAACGGCGGACACGACGGCGATTCCGGCGACGCCCGTTTCATAAACGGAGCGGGCGTTCCCTTCGTGGATGCCGCCGATCGCGACCGCGGGGACTGGGGCGTGCTGAAGAAGCGAACGAAGTCCGTCGAGTCCCACGACGGGGGCCGCGTCCTTTTTGGTGCCCGTCGGAAAGACGGGGCCGATGCCGATGTGATCCGCCGCGGGCGAAAGGCTCGACAGTTCATCTATATTCGAGATCGATTGTCCCACGAATGCGTCGGGACCGACGATGAGCCGGCAATCTTCGGGTGACAGATCCTTTTGTCCGACGTGTACGCCCGCGGCGCCGACCGCGCGGGCGACGTCCGCGTGGTCGTTGATGATGAGCGGGACGGATGCGGGCATGACGCGAAGGAGCTCCCTCGCACCCTCGGCAATCGCGCGTTTTTTCCAGTTGGGGGCGCGCAGCT